>VMHT01190308.1_pt1 | contig 10575 bp, 21 predicted proteins | sample 4693611 | NCBI WGS metagenome assembly VMHT01 (sample SAMN12280063, study PRJNA550983) | marine metagenome | isolation source: seawater sampled from same location over 5 years 0.02-0.2 micron viral filtrate | place: USA: collected off the coast of southern California halfway between the port... ...
AATATAATGAATTCAAAAAAAATAAAATAAAATTATAAAACTTACATCAAACCTTACATATATTGTAAGTTTTCCGTGAACAAGGGTACTCCCTTATCTTCTCCAATGAAAAAATTTATCGTTTTTTCTGAGTTTAAGAACGATAAATGTTCTCAAAGCTCAAAAAACATGAAAAAATTTGATTTCACATTCAATCCAATCCAACCAAACAAAAAAAACAATCACAGAACGATGGCATTTCTCAGCTACGATATCATGGAACAGGTTGGACGCGAGGTTGAGAATGTTCGGGAAACCGTCACCGCTGCGAACAAAAAGAAGTTCGGCGTGGTGGTAGCATCATTAAACCGCATTAATCGTGAAATCGACGCGTCCACTCGCCCCGAAGTAGACGCCTCAACATTTATAAAATCGGCGATAAAAGAACATATGATTATCGCAACGTTCTTTTTGGATTACGGGGAACCCCCACGCGAACAGCGCGGTCGCCGGGCTGCTCGGGTGAGCCGCGGTCGCAAGGCATTCAACTCCTGGCGCTACATGAAATGAACAATGGGATATTCGTAGATTAGGATTAATTTTTTTGTGAACGATAAATTTACTGAGTAGTAGTTAGTGAAGGATCATCGAAATTATATGTATGAAGGATTTTCTCAATATAGGTCATATTTTTTGGATGTTCTAACTGAATTTTTTTCAGCCAGTTAAGATCATCATACATATGTGGTTTATCAGGTGAAGGCGAATCGCTCTCAGTGCGATATACTTTCTTAAACCTCTTGTGGAAAAGGCAATATTGCCAAGGATATCTGTAAAATTCAGGATAATTTGTATTTCCATTTGTTTGAGAGAGATGTAGTCCACATTTAATATTCGGTTTTACTATGAATCGTTTTCCCTGAACTTTAGCTAACTGATCATAACCAATACAATCAGGTTCATTTTTTTGATAGGTAGGTAAATCTTCAATGTGATCAACTACTGTTTTACAATAATCATCGCTAAATGTATCATCATCATCAAGGTGAGTAAAATAATTACCTGAACATAATTTCTGAAGCATATTCCTTTTTTCACATAGAGATATGGAACGATCATCGCATATGCTTATTATCTCTACTTTTTCTTGTAAATTATCTTTTTTTATCTGTTCATATAAACCTGATACCATTGTATGATATTTATCTTGTCGCTCAATCAAAGTGGGGATAAGGATCGAAACTAAATATGTCATTCTTATTAAATGAAATATTTTTTTCTAATCAATATTAAACTTATGCCGAAAAAGAAGAATAAGAAAAATAGTTCCAATAGTTCCAAGCCACCGGAACTACCGAAGATATCTATACTCACACCTCTTTACAACAGGAATAAATGGCTGCCCTTGATGATAGCGAACATTAAATATTTTGATTATCCCAAAGAACAACTGGAATGGTATATTCTTGATTCTAAGGATGGTGATGAAGATGTAAGATTAATCCCAAATGAATTTGCCAAAAAGAATATAGAAGATATGATCGCACCTGTAAAACTTAAATATGAATATATTCCAAGGAAAATGACAATCGCTGAAAAGAGAACACATCTGAGTAAAAATATGACGCATCCTTACTTTGCGAACATGGATAGTGATGACATTTATGTAGATAGTTATTTGAAATATGGTATTCAACTTCTTAAAAAGAATAAGGTAGGTTTATGTGGATCACCACAGATGATTTTTGTTTATCCTCATCTTGATTACAGGGTGACGGCCATCGAGTGTGCAGCAAAGAGGCAGATACACGAGGCGACCATGGTGGGGACAAAAAAATATCTTCGTTCAATGAATTATTATACGAAGAATGATGAAAAAGGAGAAGGGGCAAGTTTAGTAGATGGGAATGAAAATAATGTAGTAAAATCTGAATGTGCTTTATGTATGGTATGTGTTTGTCATAATACGAATACCTGTGGTAAGGATGCTTTTGAAGATGTTAATGTTCAGACAGCAGGGATCACAGGGATCAAAAGAGAAATATTAGAAGAAGTAATGAAAGATGAAATTAAACAAGGTAGAGAAGATAATAGTAAATTTACAATACCTAAGCCTTCTTAATATCTTTATGAGCAGCAGCCACGCTCATACCCTTACGCATCCTTACCATCATTTTCATACGATGAGATTTAAGTTCGCTAGATGAAAGATCTTTTAAATCTTTGTGTTGTTTCATATGTTTTGCTAAATCGGTTTTCTGTTTATCAGTCATAGGTTTTCCTTGACGCTTTTTCTTGGGGGCAGGTACAGCTTCGGGTGCGGGTTCAGGTTCAGGTTCGGGGGAATATTCGGTATCAGACATTATTTATATATCTTTTAGAAAAAAATATTAGTAATAAATAAATTTTAATGAGTGAAGAAGGACAACTTCAAGATTACTCTGTGGATCAGGCAGCAGGGGCAATTGTATTAGTTTTAGGAGCAGTAGCATCTTTATTACTTGTAATTTGGCAGAGCAAATGTCATTGTAAGATGAATTTATGTTATATCTTTCAGTGTGAGCGTCGACCACCTTCAGAAGAAGAGATGGAAGGTCTCAAAGATCAAGCGGCCAAGTTGAAGGCAGGCAAGAATAAAAAACCTAATGAAAGATTAATCCCACCGAAGGTACCTGCTAAACCCGATGTAGAAAATCCTGCCGAACCTGAACCTGCACCTGAACCTGAACCCGCGTTAAACTAATTATTTAAAAATATTTCAGATATTAAAATGAGTAATCTGAATAATATGGCGGGTGTCAAACGTAATACTCAGGGTAAATTATTTACAGATGAAACTGAATATTTAGAAAATCTTTATAAACAGCAACAGCAAGAAAATCATAAGATGAAAATGAGAATGAGAGGTCGCCCTAAAAATGTTCCTGATGAACCCATCAAAAAAAAATACGGAGAATTTATTTTAGATTTTGATTAAAATATATACATTCTTTAAATGAGGATATTCGTTATAAATTTGGATCGAGCAAAGGATAGATGGGAACATTTTAAGGATGATGAACGATTTACAAGATGGTCGGCTACAGATTATAATGATTTGAAAGAAGATGCTCCTATTTTCAAAGATATGGTTTCATATTGGAATATTGATCCTAAGGAACATAAAGCTAAATGCGCCTGTTATTTATCACATACAAATGTTTATCGATACATAGTTCAAAATCATCTTTATGATACTCTTATTCTTGAAGATGATGCTGAACTAGTCGGTGAAATTCCAGAAGATTTGCCTCAAGATGGCTTTACATATTTAGGAGGTTTCAGTAGTCATTTAAAATTAACTGAAGGACCTATGAAAGTAGAATTTGAAGATGGTATCAATAAAATTAAACATAATGAATACAGGATGCTTACAACAGTCGCTATATATATACCTAATCCGAAGGTTGCCTTGAAGATGCTTCAGGCATGTGAAAATCGAGAAAAAAAGAAAAGACCTCGGGCTGTAGATACTATGCTCAGGGATGCTTTAATTTCTCAATATGTGTTCTTCCCAGCACCTGTAATTGAAAGAAAATGTGAATCTACGATAAGAAAGAGTTCACGTAATAAATATTGCACTGAATTTTATGAATGGAAAAAAAAATAACTATTCATAATAAATGCCTATTGTAAAACCAGGATCAGATTGGGATACTCATGGATGTATAAATTCAGCAGGTTATATTTGGTGTGAAATATTAAATAAATGTATAAGGACTTGGATGGAAGCCTGTGAATATCCTGCTAATTGTTTAACGTGGAATGATGGATGTAATATGTGTCAATTAAGTAATGGAAATTTAGGAGTATGTACCGAAATGTATTGTTTCACAAGAAATGAACCTTCTTGTCAGGTATATGAACCTTCGGTAGGTGATGGTCATTAAAATATTTATCGTAGATTACCTGTGGTTTATAAATTAAATTTCCGTTTAAAGGCTGATATATTTTTCTGCTTACTTGTAAATGGTCCCCAGAGTATCCACCTCGATAAAGCACCTGCCGATACAGGATTATTCCAGTTCTCATTTCGACGATGTCGTTTTAGGTATCGCTGTCTTTGTTCTTTATCTCGGGTTTTGGTATAGTCGTCCATTCCAGCACTTCCGAAATGCGTTGTCTTCTCACGACCATTACTCATAGTAAATACAGCCATTAATTTTTTTCCAGGTTTTGAAGATTTTTTGATGACTACTTTTACAGGTTTACTCATTTAAGATTATTTTATTAGATATTTTAAATGCCATACGTCATAATCAAAAAGGGAAATAAATATCAGTTGAGAAATGCTGAAACAGGAAGAGTTCTTAAAAAACAATTTACAACCAGAGATGAAGCAGTAGCATCTTCAAAAAGTTATATGAAAAATAAAAAGAAGAAAAAAGATAAAAAATCAACCTATTAAATAAATGACCAATAAAGATAAATTTAATCGTAAATATAAAAAACCTAAAGGAACTTCACACAGTCGTGGAGATATCAGTAAATTAACAGGTATCCCTACGAGTATTTTAACCGATGTTTATAAACGTGGGATTGGAGCATACAGAACAAATAGGGCTTCTGTGAGACCTTCTGTATCATCCAAGGAACAATGGGCGATGGGTCGTGTATATTCATTCGTTATGAAACAGCCTGGCACCTGGCAACGTGCTGATAAAGATCTCGCTGAAAAAGTAAAGAAGAAAAAGATCAAAGGATATTCGCGTTAATTATTTAAAATTATTTTCATTTTTATTATTAATATGAATGATAATAAAATCAGAACAAAATTTACTGAAATGAGTAAAATATTCAAAGAGGTCATAGATCAATATGAATCATTAAAAGAAGAAAATGAAAAACTAAAAGAACAATTAAAAGTTCTCAAAGCTCAAAAACATGAAAAAATTTGATTTCGACATCCAATCCAATCCAACCAGAAAAAATAATCACAAGGCGACTATGTACACAAAAACTGCTCTCAAGAAAATCAAGAAGGATGATCTTGTCCAGATGTTCCTTGACCTTCAGGCTAAGAAGGTTGATTATATGATGGATCAAGTAGTTGAAGAGGTCGTTAAAGGTATGAAATCTGTTATTGAAGAAGTCAAAGAAGAAAATCAAAAACTCAAAGAAGAAAATAAAAAACAAAAGGTTCTGATTGTGAATGAAACAATCGAAAAAGAAAAATTCAAAAATGAAAATGATACTCGTAAGGACATCGTCGATGAACTCAGAAAAGATCTGGAGGCTGCCGAACATACAATACAGCATTCAAACTCTACGTGGCAGAAGTCATATGAAAAATTAGAGAAGCAGATGCAAGGTGCTCAATATTCAAAGGGTATATGCGATGAATTAAGCAAACAGATAAAACAACTCAAAGAAGAAAAGATTAATCAACAAACAGTAATCCCAGAAAACATCAAGGGAGATTGGATGAATATTTGGGATTGTCTTTTAGAAGAAGAAGAAAATTGCTACAATCAAGAAGGCCACGATATCGAAGCAGAGACTTCTGAATTAGAAGATGGTTATACATACACCAGTATGAGGCGCATTCATGAATGGATCAATCAAAACTAAGTTCATACATTCCTCTTCTAAATTTAAATCTAGGATTAAGTTCATCTTTATTAATTTTTTTTTGTTCTAATTTTTTCTTAATTTTAGGAGTAATCTGTTTTTCAATCTTGTTTCTAATTTTAGGATCTTTATTTAATTCATCGATGGCCCTGCGACAAGTAGGAATATCACAATGATTAGCGACAATAATTCCATCTTGATAAATTATATCATGTGATAAATAATCTGTAAATGATAACATATATCCATTCCTCGCATAATTAATTAATTTTTTTGCTTTTTGTATCATATCAGATTTCTCCTTGTAATTTAATTCTTCATTGGATTTTGGTACAGATAAATATTGTATCAAATCTTCATTTTTGAAAAAATCAGGATAATCAGGTGAAAATGATATTTCAAAATCTTCAGTCACTAAGAGTTCGGTAAGGATTATAGATAATTCATTCTTATTATGCTGTTTTGGATCATCAATCGGCATATCATATGTTTGGATTATTTCTATGATATCTTTTTTTGTAAATGTTTTATCGATCATTTTATTATGTATTGATAAAATAATTATGGACGAAATTACGCAAGAATTGATAAATTTAAAATTTCCAAAAAACTATGAAAGAAAAAATATCTTTCAAGAAGGGCAGAAATGTTATGAAGGATTTGTTTTAGGACAGGTATGGTCGTGGGCCCACAAAGAGGTTAAAGAGACAGGTGCTTGTATGAGACCGAGTATCAAGCATAAAGAACAAAAATATGATCGCCTTTGGGAACTTACAAAAGAAATTTCAAAAGATATTGAATATACATCGGTTCAGTATAATAAGAATCAGAAATGTGCGAAGCATATTGATGGGAATAATGCTGGTGTATCTACTATTATTGGCTTCGGCGATTATGAAGGCGGTGAACTATTAATTTATTATGATGGTGAAAATGAACCTCCTACAAAAGTAGATATTAAGAATAAATTTGTAGTATTCGATGGTTCAAAATATTATCATGAAACAGCAGATTTTACAGGTAATCGTTTTACATTGGTTTTTTTTAACAGATTTACGTAAATCCTTAAGAATAAACCTGTCTATCACATTCAAAACAATTATCCGCTCCTTTTTCAAAGTGAACTATGAAACTCATTCCATACCACGGTTGAACTTTCAGCATTCTCATATTTTTTAATCCATATCCCGCTTTATTCATATTTTCAATCCTTCTTGTAGTTAAATTTCCCATTCCGATAAGTAATGATATCACGCGTGGGTTAAGTGATGCACATTTCTCTAATACTTTATCAATCATAGAATAAGGAGGATTTGAACATATGACATCAACCTTTTCATTAAATTCAAAAAAATCTTCACCTTCTAATATTTCGCTCCATTTGGAAGTTTCAGGTGATGGAAAATTATTGAAATAATTACCAGTATTTTTGAAAGGATCATACCAGATATCACCTTCTACATAAGGTATCATATTAATATGTTCCTTAGCTAATTTTACAGGTGTAATGAATACATCATTCGCTTTTGATCGCTTTTTGATGGAATGTCCTATTTTACTCATAGTTGTCATTATTTTATTGTAATCAAAAAAATTAAAATGGAAATCATTTACGTAAATCTTTAAGAATGGGAGTAATCTTTTTCCATTTTTTCAAATATAATAATTCAGGATATGTATTCATCAAAATCTCCCTTGATTTTTCAAATCTCTTTTCCCTTCCATCATCCTGACAACCTCCAATATTTTTTTGAAATTTAGTTTTAGCAGCTATATGGTTCATTCTTACTGAACCGCCGTAAATTAAATATGATCTAATTGATCTTTCATAATCATCTAATTCAGGTTGTGATATTTTATTCATATTCTTACAATTAATACAACCGAAAAAATTACCTACAATAAATTTGTAATCATATGATATTTCCTTCTGCCTCTCCATGTAAAAAGCATTACTAGGAGTTGCGTAAAATCCCCACAGTTTTAATGAATGCTGTTCACATAAATGAAAAGCATAATCTACAATTTGTTTTAAATTTTGTACGGGCCTTAATCTACTTTTTCCATCTTCCCTTTCATAAAGTTCCCTTACTTCTTCAATGTCATCATCTAAACAAAGTAGATGCTCACCTTGATCATAATAATTAAAGATGAATTCTCTTACTTCTTTTAATCCTTTTATAGCGATAATGATAGAAATATCTTTGTCAATCTTTTCTCTATATTTAATTAATTGTTCTTCATCTGCTACAAATACATCAATCTCCTGTGGTTTATATCCAGCGTTCAGTAAAACCTTGATAGATTTTTCCTGAATGGTTTCATATCGATTGTAAGAAGGGATACAGATTTTCATTATAATAATTAAAAATAAAATAATATAATGATTAATAAATGACTTGGATGCCTATTTGGTTAAAATGTAATACGACTTTGATTGCTCCTTTGATTGTTCCTGCCCTTTCATATGGATTTTTTAATTTTATTTGCCAACCGAAGCCCGTAGATCCCAGTTCGTCGTGTGAGTGTGATAAGGAAGAAATGATACGATGGTCGGGTTCTTTAAGTGATCCCGATAATCCAAATTACAATCCGTTTACTTTCACAAATAAATAAAATCTAAACATTATAATAATGACAAAGGTTGCTTTCTTAATTCCATCGACAACAAATAATCGTGATGAATGGCAGAAAGCTGAAGATACTTATCTGTGGAATATTTTATGTGATACTCTTGATAGGTATACACCTCAGCATGAAATAAAATTATTCGTAGGATATGATGATGATGATAGGATATATTCAATGGCTGAAGAAAGATTAAAGTTTAAAGCAAGGTTTATGAATTTCAAAATTGAATGGTTCCCCCAGATGCATCTTAAAGGGAAGGTCACAAGGATTTGGAATAACCTTGGACAAGAGGCTCTTAAACAAAATTATGATTATATGAAAGTTTTAGGCGATGATATTCGTATGCCTAATGATATCGGTTGGTTAGGATGTTTCATCAATAAATTAAAAAAAAATAGCAATATTGGATTTTCAGCGGGATGGAGTAATAATGATCAAATACCTACACAATTTTTGATTCACAAAACTCATATAAATATATTTGGATTTATATATCCTAATGAAATACCTAATTGGGGATGCGATAATTGGATGTACGAAATCTATCCTGAAAAATATAGAACGTGGATTAAAAGTTTTCCCTTGCTTAACGTGGGGGGACAGCCTCGCTATCAAATACACTTCTCTGAAACATATGTCGCAGCGATTGTGCGAAGATATAAACCTAAATTTAATAAATTTATTTCTGAAAAAAATTAATAAGTATAATATATTAATGTCTTCGAAGAAAAAGAAAGTTAAAGTTGAACGCCCGATCGATGCTATTCGTGAAATGATTGAAGATCAATGTCTTCAGATATCTGATCTTACAGAAATCGTTAAAAAACAGAATGAAGAAATAAGATATCTCAAAGCAAAATGGAGGGCCAGGGAAAGTTTAGAAGAGGAAGCAAAATTAGAAAAAGAAAAGGCTGATGCGTCATCTTGGTTTTTCGCCAGCAGAAGTTCAGATTGATGCGCGTTTCATTCATCAAAATAAAATATATTAAGTATTTATAAATAATGCTACTAGGTAAAGTTTACAAATTATCTGCTTCGGGATGTGATAAAATTTATATTGGGAGTACATATTCTAAATATGCTTCAGTAAGGCTCGCTCACCACCGTCAGGCCCACCGAAATGGATGGAAAGATTATCAAGGTCTTTTTGATAATGGAAATCCTACAATGGAAATTTTAGCTGAGATTGAATTAAATGATAAAGATGAGGCTTGGAAACTCAGAAAATTAGAAGATGAGCATGTAAATAAATATGATAATTGTATGAATATTAGAAGATCTTATTTAAATCCAGATGAAAAAATCAAAATGTTAAATGAAAACATAAAAAAATATCATTCGAGCCCACTTGGTCAATTAGCTCTTAGAAAAGCTTTTTTGAATACGAAGTTAAAGAAAATTGAAAATAATTCGTATAAGAAGGTTATTCATCCTTCGACTGTGAAACAGATTAAGAATGAATTAAAATTTATATGTGAACAGCAAGAATTACTGAGAACTGGTAAAAGTCTTATTTAATTTTAAATTATATCTTGGAGATGAATGTGTTCCCCAGTAAGGGTATGGAAATTCCCACTTTTCTTGAGGTTTGAATTTTTCTTCAGGATAACGCCGAATTTGTTCGGCATTCATAAATCTAACAAATGAATTTTTATCAGGGATAGCTCGGCACTTACCTTTTGTAAGAATACCCTGTTGCATAGCCCACGCCCTTAAATTTTGATGAAGTAGAGTTGATGATTCAGGTGCGATTGTCGTAAAGGAAGATCCAGACGGGTCTTCAATGGGAACTGGGTCTTTTCTCCAAGTACAGAATTTTTGTATGAAATTAAGAACATTACATCTTTGTTGAGTAGTCATATTAAAATTATCTACTTCCTTCGAATGCTCCCTTTCGCTTACCTGTTTCATATCATTTAATTCATTTTCAAGTTTTTCATTAATTTGTTTAAGATGATTATATTTTGATTGAAGTTTTTCATGATCATTAACTAACCGAAGATCAGCCCGCTCTAGTTGACTATCCCTTTGGTTTAATTTTTCATTAAGATCATTAACAATTGTAATAAGAGTTTCTTTTGATAGATTTTCCATCTTTATACACACAATATTACTACTTGAATAATCTTTAAATTAAAATCAAATTTTACCACGTTTCTTCTGGTCCAGTTCATCTTTTAGTTCTTTATTTTTATCTTGTAATTCTGTTAATTTTCCAAGAAGTTTATAAACTAAATTTTCATTTTTATTTCTAAATTCTTCTTCTTCTGATAAAATTTCCATGATCTGTTTTTTATAGTGACTTCTCATTCGATCGCTCAAATTAGAATCAACTTCTTTGATAATTTTCATATA
>VMHT01072959.1_pt1 | contig 10574 bp, 11 predicted proteins | sample 4693611 | NCBI WGS metagenome assembly VMHT01 (sample SAMN12280063, study PRJNA550983) | marine metagenome | isolation source: seawater sampled from same location over 5 years 0.02-0.2 micron viral filtrate | place: USA: collected off the coast of southern California halfway between the port... ...
GATAAAAATATACCTCCTGGGATGTTAGTAGCAGTCGAATTATATATTTCGCTTATTTCGCTCTATACGGCTCCTGACAGCGTGAAATGCTCTGTGGGGTGTTCCAGTAGTCTGGGCGCAAACGATTGTGTCTCCGCGCTCTGGATGCGTCCAGATTTGATGCTTTTTCTGTCGTTTGAGTTCGTATCCTTCTCGCAGTAATAATTTTTGATGGTCGAAGCGTTTCTCCATCGCTTCAATCCAACAGAGTCGGGAAGACCTTGTATCCTGCATCATCCTGTCCTAATTCCAGAAGATTCATCAAAAGTTGCGCGGTATCTACGTCTTGCCATTCGCTGTCCTGCTTGCAGAACCATTTAGCATATTCTCTGACAGTCCATTCCTTATCGTAATGTCCCTCTCGTTTTAGTTGTTCCTCTCTCCTTTTTCTCCGTTGCTGGCGTTCCATTAGCCAGCCCCCATCATTCGACGGCGAGCCATCATTTTATGTTGAAGGTCAGAAAAATGAGGAATTGCGTGATAAGCAGCATTCAGTCCTCGAAGTTTGAGTCCTGGCTTGCCTATCTCCTCTGCTCTCTTGAACGCAGCGTCAAACCAATGTTCGTATTCCCAGGCTATCCAGTTTATGTCCGCTTTCTCTGTTAGCGGATACATCGCCCGAATCTCCTCATCCTTGCTATCAATTACATTGATGATGAATGAATTAGCATTCTGCCGAATGATTTGCGCGACCCAGGTATAACTCGACATTCTCTTCCACGTTTGCTTTCGTCCTTCGCTGGTTGCGAGAGAGGGGTCGTATTCAACAGGTCCGTGTTGGCTTTCTATCTTTCTCTTGTATTCATCATTGCGCCTCATATATTCCTCAAATGAGACAGGATGAAAGAGGATGGCAAGATGGTCGCGTTCGTCCTTTATGATTTCGCAGGGTTGCGAAACAATTCCGTAATATCTGAAATCGTCTGTCGGGTAGTCCATATTTTCTCCAAGCAAAAGCATCCCCCAGGAATGCTCCTGTAATTTTTTATAAAGTTTGATGTTTGTTGGCGGTTTTAGATGTTTTCGTCGAGATTTCTAATCTATTTCTCAACCAACAGATATATTATGCCAGATTTTTGATGAAAATGCCAGACATATTTGATGTTTTGCTGAAAATATATCAGCGTTTTCAATGAGTTAGGTCATAAAAGTGAGGCACAGGCTCCAATGAGTCCCAGCCCTATGAATCCGAATATCCAGTAGGAAAGTGTCGTGAGGAAGTGATGAACGAAAACGTCCGCTGCCCCAGGTGCTGGCTGCTCCTGGTCGGGCAGTTCTATCGTAATGCTTATTTGTGTAGGCTTATTATTGCGTCTTTTACGTCTTGCCAATTTGTTCTTCTCTTCATTCGTTCGATGGATGCGTCATTTGAAAGGACAATGTCTGGGTCCGGTGCAACCAGGAATGATTCTGGTCGGTCTTTGTATAAATCGTGATGGAGTTGGCTGTTTCTCTCAATCTGCTGAACGCTTTGCCCTTCTGCAAATATTTCTATCCAGCGACCAGCATCTTTGTCTTTTTGCATCAAACGGTCGTAATTCTCTTTGATGTTGATGTGGGCGTAGATGGTATCGACCATTTGCATTGATGTTCCGTGAAACTCTGCTATTTCCTTGAAGGTCATCTTGTTTTCCAAGAGTCTCTCTGAAATTGCCATATGACGGATTCCATATTTTGTAATCCTGTCCTTTTGTTGAGTCTTACCCTCGTTATATTTGAAGAACGCCATCATATTCTTCCAGGAGGTATTGAAGTTCTTAATTGGCTCTCCTTTGTGAATGTTGTTGCCTGGAATGCTCTCTGGATGGACGAATAAGTATTCGCGGTCTGAATCTATTTCAAATTGCTGATAAAAGTGATGGAGCCTATCTAAAACGAAACGCCAGTTCTGCGAACAGACTGCATAATATTCTTTGTTCTTCTCAACACGTTTGAGGATGATTCTGTCGTTTCCATCATCGTCCTTGTCCCAATCAATATCCTCCATCTTGATTGCATTGGCAGGACTCGAAAATGGTCGAATCCCTGTATATCTCAAAGTTTCCAGATAACAGATGTGGATATAGGCAAACTTTTCTTTCGTCCCAAATAATTCATTCCCGAATCTGTCTTGTTTATTCGTCTTGCCCCACAAGTAGGCAATCATTTCTCGATATTGAGATTCTTGAACGTCTGGTCTCCTGCGAGACCTCAATTCTGCCGGCGGGTCTGAAATGATAGGCGGGATAAATCTTTCGCCCTGTGCCTGGGCTAATCTGAATAAGTGTCTGAATGTAATGTTCTGGTGTCTAATGGATGAAGGAGCGTAGTCTGGATAAGTCTTTGCTCTCCACGCTACCCAACCATCCATCTCCATTTGTGTGATATCGCTAATGGATTTTCTGGCGAGTCTTCCCTTCGACCAGTAGGGCAGAATGATTTCATTGATATAATAGATATGTTGGTCGAGGGTCTTTCTCGTCCAGGCTCCTTGTTTCTTTCCTGGAACCCCTGGAAGCCGCGAAATTATTCTCCCTGCATCCTCATTGACCTTTACGCCTTCCTCGCCAAGTTGAATAAACTGCTTTGCTAATGATTGAACCGTGAGTGTTCCAGGCGGTAGGTCCAGTTCCAATTTGCGCCGAGTTTGTTGGATTATCTCCTGCGCCTTTTGAATCGCTTTGACTTTCTCGTTCTCTCCTGCGACAGACGATATTTTCAAAGACCTGACGAATTGCTTCGACCCAGGCAGATTCATTCGGAGATACCAGCGTTCTCCTCGTGAGAACATATAATTATCAGCATCGAGGACGATTGGGGCTACGTGAGAATCAACCTGGGGCATCTGCTTTTTGTCCTAAAAATAGGCTTATTTGTCCTATTTCTACCTCAAAAAGCATTATATTTCAAAGTTTGTCCTGCATTATTAGGACAGCAAATATCATAAGTCATTGATTCCACTGGATGAATTGTCGAACCAAATCATTAGAAGGTAGAGGGTCGCAAGAAAAGAGCGAGCAGAATCAATGACTTAAACATTATTGCCGATTTTGTCCCAGCCTTTGTCCTAAATCTGCGAGCCTCCATTTGCTGATTATCCTTTGACCGAGGCTCGAAAAGAACGCACCTTGGATTTTATATCCTTCGATAATGCTTTCCTATCCTTTTCTGTTAGTTGGTTGAATGCAGCAAATAGTTTCTTCCAGTCTTGCAATAATTTCCTCTCTCCTCTAATCACAGTCCTGCCGATTGGAATGTTTTTGGACGAACCAGGGCGGGGTTTATTCGGCTCGCCCTTCCCGACGAGATTGCCATCTCGACTCCAATCAATGCCTCCCGCTCTTCCTGTATTGAGGAACGATGCGAGCTGGTCTTCTCGATTGCCTCCGATGGCTGATGGTTTCTTGAAGAATTGCTCGTATTTGAGTTTCCGAGCATCAATTCGAGTCATTGTCAGTCTTTCCAATCCCGTCTGAATCCTTTCTAAATCTGCGACCTGTTTTGTGTTCGCATATTCTTTGTGAAGTCCGACTGCCGTTCCTTTCGTCAATGCCTTGATTTCTGTGAGTGTTCTTCCTGACCGATGCAATTTGGTCCATTGATACTTCTTCTCTCTCCGATATGCGCTTGTCATCCTGTAATCCTCATTTCGACAACAGATGGATTTCGGAGCCAGGAATCTATGACCCTGGTTGCTCGATTTTTATCGTGGTCGCTGATTTTCTTTTTATCCACAAGCAATCCACAGATATATTTCAATTCTTGCTCGTAAAGCCTGATTGCTCGATTTCTCTCGTCTTCTAATGTCGCATCATCCATTGGCGCTGGTTTCTCGATTCCTACCAGGAGTTCTGGTTCGACAGACTTTGAGTGATATTCCTGGCGAGCCTCGACTGCTTCCTGGAACGACAGTTGCTCTTTCATCAGATTTTCTATCTTTTCGTTTCTGACGAGGAATTGCAGTTGCTCTTCTAATGGAAAGAGAGTTCGTTGCAATTCATTGTGCTGTTTGGCTATCTCTCTGGACTCTGCTGCCTCTCTGAATTGACTCTCCTCCAATTCTTCCTGTTCCTTCTTCTTTGTCCTTATATCGTCTCGTATTAGGTCGATAGAGGCTTTCTTCGCCCTATGGAGTCCTGCCAGGCGGTCTAACTCTGCATTCTTTTTGGCGAGTTCTGCTTCTACGTGTTGAATCATTGTATTTACCATTTTGTGCTGACTCCTGCCTTTGTCAGACGATAATTCTCAATCTCTGCTCTTATGGTCGCAGCGGGGTCGAATGCTTTTTTCTCGTCGCCTGTTCCTACGGATATTTTCTCAAAGTAGCGTTTGGCTAATGCTTTGAGTTTGTTGGGTGAATATTCTTTGGTATTGCGTAATGATTTTGGAGCGACTTGCAGCCATTCAGCAAAAATATCAACCCATATTGGGTCTGATAATTCTGCCCGGCGATTCAGATAGATTTTTGCGAGTGTCTCCTTCGCTTCTTTATCCAGACCAATCATTTCCGACCCAAAATCCTTTTTGTAGCCAGATGATGATGGTTCCCCATTCACGACCTGGCTTGCTGCTCTTTCTGCTGCCTCCGTGATTGTGCGTAATGTTTCTTCGTCAAAAGTGTTATTTGTCATTGTTTTCCTCTCTATTCCAGATTGATGAGGCTTTCGCCAACAGACCAAACTTCATCATTTCCAGGAACCTTGTTCTCATTGTTAGATACAGTTCATAGGTTGCGGGGGAATCAAATCTCTCTCGAATGCACCGACATTGGTGTTCCCCTACATATTTTCGAGAGCCGCAAAATCCTTCACACGTTTCTATTCCTGTTTTCGCCAGGTGCGTGATATCCAGGAGAGTCAGTGTCTTGTTGCGACCCCGCTCTTGCCATAATTTGGCTTCCTTTTTATCGTTGTTGATATCCACGTTGATTTAGATTTCCTTGATTATTTTCCGAGATAACTGCGTTGTGTTTTGCAATGGACTCTCCTTCAATTCCGAGTCCAGGCAACAATCACAACGGTTTATCTGGAAAATCTTCCCCGTAGTAATGATTCATTGAACGGGGTGCTAATAATTTTTTTTCAATCTCTAAAAGGAAGCCTTATAGAAATTATTTTTTTCAGAATCGTTGATTCCAAGAGTTTCTGGCTTATGCAGAGCCAAATCCTCGATATCCACGATATCGGCAGTCCCTACATCGAGGATATCGGTCAAAATTGAGTAGAGCCTCATTGGAACAATGTCGCGCCTTCTCAAAATCACCCTGTCTCCGATGGTTTCGTAAAACTGATTCTCGATGTGAGTCAAAGGCTCGTCTTTATTGACCTTTATCAGCATCTGATGTTTGAGCCAGGTTCTTTTTTCCATCACCTTGCTCCCTCGAACAGTAATGCCTCGTTTTGCGTAGGATGCTTCTAAATCCTTTTGCGCCTGGGCTATTCCTGTCTTCTTTTCCCTCTCTTCAAAATCAAAGCAGAATAGTTCCGCAAACATCTTGATGAAGTTTCGGAGTGATGGACCAATTCCTCTCATCACAAGATGTTTATAACCTGTGGATAATATTTGGTCCTTGTGTCCCTCGATAAAATCAACCCACGCATCAGTATTGTCGATACCATTCCAGACAATCTCTGTTTTGTAGCGTTTGTCGAGAGTCAGCTCTAAAAGTGAGCGGATGTTGCTTGGAAACGAGCCTTGCAGACTCAAATCGACCTCCTGTAATAGCTGCGCGATTAGCGACACATCCATCAAAGGGAGTTGATGCTGCAATGCTGCTTTCTCATATTCATTGCCCCGCCAAGCCCTGGCGAGATTTACAGCGTCATCGTCTGATATTACTGATTTGTTTAGAGCCAGAATCTCCTCTTTGGTGAGGCTTTGTAATGATTTGACCTGGCGCAGTTTGATTTCTTTGTAGGTCGGGTCTAACTCCATTTCCTCAAAGATGATTTCGCAGACCTGCGATAATAAATCTGCCGATTTTTTCAGATTTTCAGCATTAGCATCCTCGACCCGCACCATCTCATTATTGAGAATAGATTGGACGTTATCTAACAGTTGAGGCTCCAATGGATAGGGGCTTGCGACGAAGTTGCCTCCTCTATCCTCGATTTCATCCCAAAAATGCTGCCTGGGCGCATCCATCCTGTCTGCCATGACTGCACCACCAATTTTCAAAAACTCCGTCCATAAGTCATATTTGACAGGAATTGAGGCTGGCTCCTCTGCTTTTTTAGTTTTCTGGTATATCCCTCGTGAGTGTTTGATATATGCGAAAACCTGGGTCGTGAATCTGTATCTCCGAAACCATTGAATGAGTCTCTGACCGTGAGCCATCCCATACCAATCAATCATCACGACAGCATCGAAAACATAGTTTTCTTCGCTCCTGGCATTCTGCCAACCCACATCAAAGATTGGCGAAACGACCATCGCTTGCATCCCATCATCAAAAAGTTTTGGGATAACGTCCCAAGGGTCATCGCGTAGATTTGGTCTTACTTCGTCATCAAATGAATATCGGTCAAATGTTTTTATCTGATGTGATGATGTATTGAGTATTTCTTTGATGGGTGCAGCGAGTCGCTCGACACTTCTCTTGCTGTCCCTGGTTCCGGCATCGCTAACAATGGCAACAGTCTTATTATCTCGAATCAATTCAATGACAGTTGATATTGCCTCTGCCTCTGATGCTAATTGGGAGAATCTCATCGTTGCGATGTAATCAGTATGATTGAGTAAGAGTCTCCGCTGTTCTTTCTTCCAGGAGTTCAATTGTTCCAGAAACCATCCTGTAAGCCCTGCTGATGCCATATCTGATGCGAAAATGCAGATGTCAGCCTCGTCGCATAATGTTAGGAAGTTGCGAAACCATTTAGAGTGCCTATCGTATAAATCCTGGCTGTTCTGGCTCTCTGGGGCTAGGTATATCTCCTCTAAAACGTGTTCTATCTCATTTACGACAACAGCCTGACGTTTTTGGATTGCTCCGCTCTTGTCGAGGTAGTGAATGCTTTGTATCAGTATCGAGGGTGTCTCGTGCCCCGGCATATAGATTAGTTTCCGATTCCTCTTGTCTTTGTCTTTGTCGATGCTATCGAGACCCATATCGTCTTGATATGTGAGTCCCAGCGTTTTTTCTGTTGTCCTTCCTACCGCTATTCGATGAGCGACAGAAATCAGCGATTCGGGGTCAAGTCTGTCTATGAAGCCCTTGATTCCGAAATAGTCCTTGCCAGACCCACAAGGCGAGGAGATGACAACAACGCCATCCCTAATGAAAAGTTCTCGCCAGGTCTCATTTGTAAGGTCTTGTAATGAATCATGATAAACCTCGATGATTTCACCAGGCGTAAATATCTTTTCAATAGACCCGCCTCGACTTTTTTCCAGGAAGTCTCGTTTTACTTTGGAGGCTTGTGATAAAAGTTCCGACTCTGAATGCTTTCCTAACAGAATCTCATCTTCGAGTATCCAGGTGATAACGTCCTGTATATCGACCTTGGAGCGATGCGCTAATCGCAGCAATTGATAGTGGATATTATGTCGATGCTTCATCCTCCCCGTTTTCACAAGATAGGAGGATGTTTCGGTCAATGTTCTGATATCAGACCAGGACACTTTTTGTTTCTTGTCATCGAAATAATCTTTTAGAGCATCATAAAAATGTTCGTTGTCGAGTTGGTGATGAATATGGCGATATACCTCCCTTGACGAAATCGCAGCGGGTTTGGAGCGACCTTCCATATATTTCTTCGCATCTAATAATTCTCCCTCCTGGTAGTAGATTTCTTGGTATCGCTCGTAATCAGTGAAAGGAACATTTTTTTCAAAAGTTGGAGGCATAGTGGCAAGTATTCGACCTCTTTCTGCCATCCGCACATCACCTTCGACTAATTCCAGGAAATCACGATATTCGTCCTGGTTGAGGGCTTCTTTGAACGGAAAAATAATGTGGAGGCATTCTTTGGGCTCGGCAGTAATCAAAAACCGAGAGGAGGACCAAACAGCGACATAAGCCATATTGGAAGGAAGACCCGCTCGAATAAGTTTGTCCTGGCTGCGCTCGTGTAGATTCGGCAACGAAAGGAGATTCGCTCCTGCTAAATCCGCATCCAGTATTCCCTTATCGAACGGGTCTAATCTCAATCCCCTGGCGACAAGATTGAAATCAGTTGTCCTGCCATCTTTCGGCAAGTTTGGAATAATCAATTGATTGTCGCAGCGACTCCTTTTTATCTGGGACGCTAATCTCTGCATCGAGTTATCTGATGTTATTGGCTGCACCAAATCAAAATACTGTCCTGGTGTGAAATGCGAATCTATCTCTCCATTTGCGTTGCGATAGAATCTTTTCCAAGGACGACCATCTTTCGAGCGGACCCTATACATCGAATAGAGCCTCGTGTTCTTTTATCTTCTTCCATAGTTGTTGAAACGATTTGTATCTCGCTTGCGCCGATTGGAGTTTGATTTGCTCCTTGATGTGCGATTCGGGAGTGCCAGGGGCTGATTTTTCTGCGAGTTGCTGACATAACCGTTTCTGATGCTCTTTGATGCTTGAAAGACCGTATTTCTCATAACGACGATAGATTGTGCGGATGCTATGGCTTCGAGAGCCAAACTCCTTTTCAATCTGATAGGGGCTGGCAACAAGCCAGAGACCCCGATAATCCTCGTCGGTCAATTTATACATTTGCTCTCGATGTTTTATGGTCTTGGCTATGAAATAGCCGAGTAGATACGGTCGGAATGACCCCGTTGATATTCTCAATATCCAGGTCATATTTGTCGTAAGTTATTGTTTATTATACAGTTTTTTGAGATGTTTGTAAAGAAATGTTTTTGAATATGTCAAAATTGAGATGTTTTGGATTTGCTGCGATGTTTTTCGAGTTTGAGAGATGTTCGGGGGCGACACGCGCTCGAATCCGGGGGGCGACGTAGTCGGCGCAGTGAGATTCTTGAAAAATAGATTTTCTGTTAGAGGGTGTTGGCTTACAATGAAAGAGAGTCAATTGGACCCATAGCTCAACTGGATAGAGTATCGCTCTTCTAAAGCGAATGTTGTAGGTTCGAGTCCTACTGGGTCCGCCATATGATAATTCGCTTTCCTTTGAGATAAATCGGGAACGAATTGGAAGAAATAAAAAAGCCCGAATAAATCGGGCTTTTTTTATGATGATTTCAACGGGTTTCTTATGCTATTCGTTGTTTTTCTGCCATCTAAATTGCTCTTTTGTATTTTCGTGAATAATCCATTCGTCTGTCTTCTCGCAGTAATCAAATGGTTTCTCTTCACCCTTCTTGAATCGTGGAGTAGCAGTTTTGATGGCTTCTTTATGAAAAGTCTTGCCGTCTTCACTGTTTTTATCAAGAGTCTCTAAAAACGTCTTGATGTCATCCAAAACAGCGACAACATTCTCGGATGGTATCTCAATCGACTTCTTTACCTTGCCAGTGTCTGGGTCTTCCAGGAGCGCAACCATTCTTGACCCCGCCTTGATATGAACGGCAACAATCTCGTTCTTTCCTGGGACTCTGTCCTTGACTTTGTCGTGATAGCCCACGACTTTCCAATTGTAGGCAGCGACAGCCTTCTCTCGTCCTAATCCTTCAACGAAACGTCCTTTTGCAGCCGGTAATGACCCTGCTATTAGCCCGTTGGTATCTAATTCCTCTGTCTCCATTCTTTCGAGAGCATTCTTGACGTATCTCTCGAAGATGGGCTTCCTCGGTTCTGCTTTGGCTCTTTCTGCTCTAACAGCCTTCTGTTGAATCTTTACCGGCATTATCGTCCTCCTGTCATCAAGTGTTGGTCCAAAAAATGTATCAAAAGAGATGGACGATAGAAAGCCAAAACAGTGATGTTAGGAAATATAACCTTATGTATTTGCTACCGCTGCCAGCAATTCATCCTGGTCGTGATGAATATAGCGTTGAGTTGTAGCAATTGAGGAGTGTCCTGCAATCTTGGAGACAGCCACGATATCAACGCCAGCCTTCAAAAGTTTAGAGAGCGCAGTCCTTCTTCCGCTATGACTACTGCATCCTTCCAGACCCGCTCGATTGTAATGACGCAACATTAGTTGAGCCAGGGAGTTGGGAGAAAAGGCGCAGCCTTTCTGACTGACGAATACGTTCTCGATTCGCTTGGAATGCCTTGTTTCAAGGTATTTCTCTAATGATTCTCGCAATACTGGATGATTGAAGTATGCAGTAATCGTTTTCTTACCCTTCGTAATCTTACTTCGCAAAATCACTACATCTCGGAGCCGTCCCTCACTATCCAGGATGTCATCCAGCGTTAGTTGAGCGACAGTCCCGATTCGACATCCGGCGAACCTGGTTATCGCATATATAGCTGTATCTCGTGCTGAATATCTTGTTGTCGCCAGGTAGTCCATCATTTGCAGATGTTGCTCGTCCGATATTGCTAATGCCTGTCCTTCGTTATTCATTTCTTTATTCCTTTCAATGAGTTATGAGAAAATATAACCTTTCCCTTGTTTTCATATATTTATTATAAATGAGTTTGGCTGTAATGAATAGCAATA
>VMHT01167684.1_pt1 | contig 10574 bp, 14 predicted proteins | sample 4693611 | NCBI WGS metagenome assembly VMHT01 (sample SAMN12280063, study PRJNA550983) | marine metagenome | isolation source: seawater sampled from same location over 5 years 0.02-0.2 micron viral filtrate | place: USA: collected off the coast of southern California halfway between the port... ...
AGCTGGTCAAATATTAAGTGGTGTATTGGGCGTACCTAACAGTCCAAAGTCTATAGAAAATGCAATGCAAAATCTTACAGCCGATCAAATGGTTGCTCTTAAAAAAGCAGAGAAAGATTTTGAGGTGCAAATGAAAGAGCTTGAGGTTGATGTTTTTGCATTAGAAACTGAAGATGTGCAAGATGCCAGAGATAAATTCAGCAATGATTGGACACCTAAAATTTTGGGTATTTCATGTGCTATTGGTTTCTTTAGTTATATTGCAATCATAACTCTTTACCCACAGCCAGAGGCAAATGATGACGTAACAATGATAGTTATTGGTGCGATTACGGGCATATTTACGAGTGTGATCTCATTTTATTTCGGCAGCTCAAACAAAAAATGACCTGGAAAAACTTTAAAATTGATGAATTCAAGTGCAAACATTGTGGTAAAAACGAGATAAATCATAAATTAGTTGATAAACTACAAACATTGCGTGATGACTTAGGATTTCCCCTAGTTATATCATCTGGTTATAGATGTCCCGAACATCCTATAGAGGCTAGAAAAAACAAACCAGGTACACACGCATTAGGTCTAGCAGTTGATATAGCTGTTAGTCACCAAAAAGCATTGGATGTGTTATACAAAGGCATAGCACATGGTTTTACAGGCATAGGAGTTAATCAAAAAGGCAATGGACGATTTATACATTTGGATATCGCAGAAGTGGAAAATTATAGCCCACGCCCTCACATCTGGAGCTACTGACTTTTATTGATATGGAGATTTCAGGCTACATCGTTTGGAATATCATAGTAACTTTGGTCTTAGCACCTTTAGTTTATGGCATAAGAAAAAACGAAGCTGAAGTTAAGCGTGTTGATATTTTGCTCAATAAAACTAGAGAAGAAGTAGCCAGAGATTATCTAACAAGAAATGAACACACAATCGAGTTTCAAAGATTAATAGACAAAATAGACAAACTTGATGCTAAAATAGATAAACTAATAACGAATTAATATGTCAATAGGATTACTAAACGGTTTAAAACAACAAACACCAACTACAGGATCGGTAGCAACTGGACAATCTTATGCACAACAAATAGCAGGCGGTATGCCTTTTGATCAGGTTGTAGCACCAGGGTTGCAGTTTAGTCCTGAAGCACCTATGGGTAGAACTCAAGAGGAGTTAGATTTTATAGCTAAAGGGCCAGCACCCGTTATGCCTGTAGCTCCAACTATTGGAGAGCCTGTAGCACCATCTATTCCAACTATGCCTTTTGCACCTGTTGGTACACCGATGCCTATGCCAATAGAAGAAAAAACTCCTGAGTTTGCTGATTTTGATTTTAATTTTGATTTTGATTTTGATGATATATTTAGAGATATAGATGCAAGAGATTTAGCAGAAATAGTTGAAGATGTAGAAGTACCTTCTTTGTTTGAAAATAATATTCCACAAGAAGGTCCTGTCATGGATTCTTCTTTGGCAATGCCTTCAGCACCTTCAATATTTGATGTTCAACCAATATCTCAACCAATATCTCAACCAATGTCACCAATGAATTTTACTGGTTTACCAGAAATACCTTACATGCCACCAATAGTAACACCCTCGGCTTTGACACAGCCAAGAATCGATATAGATGATATTGTTTCTCCCATCAGATCAAACAAGCTGATGAGAACTATGCCAAATTTATTTAATATAGTATAAATGCCAACACACGAAGAAGTCGTCAAGGCTGAACAAGCCGAACAAATATTAAACTCAGATGTATTTAAGGAAGTTGTAGAAAACCTTAAAAACGAATACATTAATTTTTGGTTAAACTCTCGTGATATAAAAGATGTGAATATTAGAGAGGACTTACATAGATCAATTTTATTAATACCTGAGATTGAAAAACATCTAAGAATCATTGCAGAAAAAGGCAAACTTACCAAAACACATATCAATAAGATTCGTAGCGTAGGCTAAAAAATCTTTCCTTTTTTAAAAAAATTCATATAAAATACTTATAAATACACATAAGGAGTATTTATGAGCAATAACGGAAAGCCGACTGCTTTACAAACTGAAGGAGAACTAGCTACTTCAGCGTTTGAAAGTTTCTTAACTCCTCAAGAAGAGGAAAAAGTTGAAGAGGCAGTCACAAATGAAGTAGAAGAGGAAGTCATTGAAGAGGATGAATTACCAGAAGCAGCCGAACTTGAAGAAGAGATGGTTGAAGATGAAGAATCCGATTTTGATGATGAAATTGATGACGAAGAACAAACTGAGGTTGAGGACGAACAAGAGCAACCCACCTACTACAAGGTCAGAATAGACGGAGAAGAGGTAGAGGTCACGCTTGAGGAACTCCAAAGCGGATATTCACGTCAGCAAGATTACACACGCAAAACTCAAGAGTTGTCAAATCAACGGAAAACCATTGACAAACAACAGGAAGAGTTAGCGCAAAGAGATGCGATTTATTCGCAGTTGTTACCGAGATTGGAAGCCCAATTAAAGGGTGAAATGGCAGACGAGCCAGATTGGAACAAGTTAGTGGACGAAGATCCCGCAATGTATGTTCGACAAAAGCAAGTCTGGGATGAGAAGAAAGAAAAGTTGCGAGCCACTCAAGCTGAACAGCGCAGACTTGAAGAAGAAAATGCTAAAAAACAGCAAGAGCAAATTGCACAAATGGTGCAAGAAGGCCAGCAAAAGCTACTTGAACTTATACCAGAATGGCAAAATCCTGAAGTTGCAACAAAGGATAAGCTAGCGATTCGAGAATATGGAATCAATGTCTTAGGTTATTCACCTCAAGAGATGGATGCCGTGTATGACTACCGAGCCTTACTTGGTTTAAGAAATGCTTGGTTGCAAAGCAAAACTGTTAAAGCAACTAAGAAAAAACCAACTGAAAAAGCAAAGGCTAGGGTTGCAAGACCTGGTACTACGAACCGACCAAAATCAGTAACTCCTGTGAAAAAAGCAAAACAAAGGTTAGCTAAAACTGGGAAACCCTCAGATGCAGCTAAAGTTTTTGAACAATTATTAAAGTAATTTACAAGGAGTAATATTATGGCAAAAGTAACTAACGCTTTTGATACTTACACCGCAACTGCTGATAGAGAAGATTTAAGTAATATCATTTACAACATCTCTCCTATGCAAACTCCGTTCATGTCCTCAATCGGTACACGAAATGTGAGCAATGTGGTGTTTGATTGGCAAACAGAATCTCTACCTACACCAAGTGCAAGTGGAGAATTAGAAGGCTTCGAACTTTCAAGAGCAGCTTCAACTGCTACTGTAAGAGCAAGCAACGTATGTATGATCTCAAAAAGAGATGCAACTGTAACAGGATCTCAAGAGAGTTCAGATCCAGCAGGTAAAAGGTCAGAAATGGCTCATCAACTTGCTATTATGTCTAAAGCTCTTAAAAGAGATATGGAAGAGGCTCTCTGTCAAAAAGGAGCTAAGACAACTGGTAATGCGACAACTGCTCGTGTAACTGGTGGTTTTGAATCTTGGATCACATCAAACGACTCAAGAGGTACTTCAGGTGCTTCTACAGGCGGTGGTGCTGCTCCAACTGACGGAACTCAAAGAGCTTTAACTGAAACTCTACTCAAAGATACACTTGAGTTAGCTTTCTCAAATGGTGGTGAACCATCATTGGCTATTTGTGGCCCACATAACAAACAAGTTATTAGTGGTTTCACAGGTAGATCACAAGCTAGACAATTTGTGGATCAAAATACTGTAGAGGCTTCAGTATCTATCTATTCATCTGACTTTGGTGAACTCAAAATAGTTCCATCAAACAGATCAAGAGAAAGATCGCTTCTTTTAGTTGATCCTGAATTTGCTAAAGTTGCTTATTTAAGAAATTTCCAAACAGTAGATATTGCTACTATTGGAGATGCACAAACAAAAATGATCGTAGTTGAGTATGGATTAGAAGTATCCAACGAAGCTGCTCATGGTGTTGTTGCAGATTTAAGCACATCCTAATTATCTGGGACGGATGGGAGTTAGTGCATTTGCATTGACTCCCATTTTTTTATCTAACTAATATAAATGACACGATGTCATTTTATTTATCTATAAAGTTATTTCCCTAAAAGCCTTAGTCAATGATAAAATTATTAACAATATGGCAAGACGAACAATTATCGATCACAAGACTGGTTTTACCAATGAATTTGCTACGGAAGATAATAAGGTTGTTTATCACACCACCCAAGATATTGCTCCCGTTATAGAGTATTGCAAAGCATTATCAGAGAACAAGCCAGGCAAAGATTTACGCCATGTCGCAGAAGTACCCTTAGTGGTGTATCAAAGAGCCTGTAGAGAAGGCTGGGCGAATGACATGAAACAATGGAGAAAGTGGTTAAATCATTCAGATAATAAAGTCTTTAGAACATGGCAAGGTAAACTATGACATACGCAGAGCTTAAAACTAACATAGCTAATTATCTAAACAGATCAGATTTAACATCTGAAATAGATATATTTATTGATAATACTGAGGCTGAACTTAATCGTAGATTAAGAGTTGCAGACATGATTAAGCGTGCAACTGCTACTGCTGAAAATCAATATCTATCTTTACCTACCGATTGGTTAGAGGCTATCAACATTGAAATTACATCCAATGATTTTAGACCGCTTATGCAAATGTCTATTGAATCGCTTGATGTGTATAGAAAATCAATTAATAACAAAAACGGTCAACCTATTTACTATGCAATCGTTGACAACACTTTAGAACTTGCACCTATCCCTGATGCAAGTTATACATTACAATTAACCTACTACGGAAAGATTGATGCACTTTCTGACTCTAATACAAGTAATTTTGTATCAACGGGAAACCCAGATCTTTACTTGTACGGAGCATTAAAACACGCATCAATATTTCTAATGGAAGATGAACGAGTACCATTGTTTACTGCTCAGTTTGAAAAAGCCCTAGAAGAAATGCGACTAGAGCAAGAGAAAGCTGAGTTTGGTAAGGGTTCTTTGATGCAAAGAAGAAGAACCTACGGAAAAGTTCGTAAGAACATACACTATTGGAATAATAACTAGGAGAAATAAATGGCTGGATTTAGCGATTATTTAGAAGATAAAGTATTAGATCATGTATTTGGCGGAACTGCTTATACTGCACCAACAACATTATATGTGGCTTTATTTACTGTAGCACCAACTGATACTGGTGGCGGTACTGAAGTTTCAGGTGGAGCTTATGCAAGACAAACTGCTACATTCAATGTATCAGGTACATCCCCAACCACAGCAACTAACGCTGCTGCTGTAGAATATCCAACTGCAACCGCAGACTATGGAACAGTTGTAGCTGTAGGCATTATGGATGCCTCAAGCTCTGGTAACTTGCTTGCTTATGCAAGTTTGACTGCCTCAAAGGTTGTATCAAGTGGAGATGTATTCAGATTTGATGCTGGCGACTTAGACATTACATTAGCTTAATAACATGGCCCAAGTAGGCTACGGGTTATACAATTATGGTAAATCCAACTATGGGGATCTTCAGTATCACCTAGCACAAGCCACATCCGCACAAACCTCTTCTATGACTGCTTCAGCGAAGCAGATAGACAGAGGTATTGCAACCATTGCACAAACAAGCAGTATGACTGCTGTAGGCGTGCAGATTGATCGTGGTGTAGCAACATCCGCACAAACAAGCGGAATGACCTCAACTGGTCATAGAATCCATTTAGGAGTAGGTACTTCTGCTCAAACCTCTAGCATGACAGCTATTGGTCGACAAATAGATAGAGGCGCATCCATAGGGCCAGTTGTTTCAAACATGACCGCAACTGGTCGATATACACTTACTGTTTCAGCTACCATAGCGCAAACCTCAAGCATGACTGCGGTGGGTACTCAGATTGATCGTGGCTTTGAAGACATTTCAGGAATTAGTAGTTTTTCAGCGAGTGGTGGTTTAAAATGGACTGAACAAGTTGTTGCAGACACAACTTGGACTGAATTAGGCAAACAAGAAGCAGCTTAAAGGAAAGATTTATGGCAGATACATTTACAACAAATTTAAACTTAACTAAACCAGAGGTTGGTGCATCAACTAACACTTGGGGTACAAAAATAAATACCGACTTGGATACTGTTGATGGCATTTTCAGTTTATCTGGAACTGCGGTTGATATGGGCCAAGTTGACTTCGGTGGTGCAGTTATTGTTAAGGGTACTAACCCAAGTTTAACAATAGGCGATGGCGATGCAGAAGATACTAAACTTGTCTTTGATGGTAATGCCCAAGACTTTTATATTGGTCTTGATGATAGCGCAGACGACCTAGTTATTGGTTCAGGATCAACAGTTGGTACAACACCAGCAGTTTCTATTGATGAAAACCAAAAAGCTACTTTCCCAAAAGTTATTACCGCCTCAACTTCAGCAAACATTACACAAGTTGCAATTACCTCAAGCTCTAACTCAATAGCTTGGGATGCGGCAGCAGCAGCTAACGCATATCATGTGACTACAGAAAACACGACTTTTGCAGCAACAACTAACGCTGTAGAAGGTGCAATTATTTCTGTAGAAATAGCTCAAGGTGCAACAGCAAGAACAATCGCTTGGAATACAGTCTTTGAATTTGCAGCAAGTACAGCACCGACAATTACAGCTACAGCTAATAAAACTGACATATTAGCATTTAGATACAACGGTTCTGTATGGCAAGAAATCGGTAGAGTTCAAAACCTAGCACAAACATAATATGGAAACCCTGCAAAGGACAGCTAACCGAGGAAGCATATCGACAGGATATGATATTGATAACTCTTTGAAGTTTGAAGCTGATAACAGTGAGTATATGGTAAGAACTATGACCTCTACTGGTAATAGAAAAACTTTTACTCTTAGCGTTTGGTTAAAAAGAACAGAGTTAAAGGATAAAGCTGCCAATGCTTTTGGGCATACATTTTTTGTAGGTGGTAATGCAGGAAGCGGAGCATCAGTTCATTTAAGATTTTCAACATCAACGACAAATCCTGACTCTTTACAATTTAGAATTGAGGGCGGAGCAGCTAATTACACAAATAGAGTTTTTAGAGATACTTCTGCTTGGTATCATATTGTTTTTGCAGTAGATACAACTCAAGCAACAGAATCTAATAGAATAAAGCTATATGTTAATGGTGTACAAGAAACATCTTTTGCTGCAATTAGTTATCCGTCACAAAATACTGATACTCAAAATAATTTTTCCCAATCATTAACTTATGGTCAAGAAATAGGGGCTTATAATTCAGCAGGAACTTATTATGGAAAATTTTGTGGTTATTTAGCTGAATATAATCATGTAGATGGACAACAATTAGCACCTACTGAGTTTGGCGAGTTTGATGAAGATAGTGGTGTTTGGATACCGAAAGCCTATGATGGCACTTATGGCACTAATGGATTTTATTTAGACTTTGAAGACTCTTCAAGTCTTGGTGCGGATGATAGTGGTAATAGTAATAACTTTACTTTAACTAACATAACAGCAGCCGATCAAGCTACTGATAGTCCTACTAATAATTTTTGTACTCCACTTTTAATTCAACCTTTTAATGGCACAGACACCATTACACATACTGAAGGCGGTACAAAACTTACTACAGGTTCAGGTACAGGTTGGCGAACCAATATGGCATCTGTATCTTTATCTAGCGGTAAATGGTATTTTGAAGCAAAACATCCAGGTACGATTGATGGCGATGCTATTATGACAAGTATTGTGCCTACTGCTAGATTTGGAAATAGTGGATATGCAAGTTTCTATGGTGGTCAATCAAGTGGTGATGGTATAGGATGGTACTGGGATTCAACAAGATTTAGATATGATGATGGTAGTTCAATTAGTCCGCCTACCAATACTGTAAATTCAGGTGACATATTAGGAATCGCACTAGATATGGATAATAATTTTGTTTATTCAAGAATTAATGGTGGTGCTTGGCATAATAATGGTTCAGCCGATGGAGACCCTACAAGTGGTTCTAGTGGTACAGGTGGTTTTGCAGTAGCAGACGAACCTCATATGATTTGTACTTCTATGTATCAACCACTTAGAAACTTTTTTGTAAACTATGGTGGTTATAATGCTTTTCCAGTTTCAAGTGCAGCAAGTGATGCAAATGGATATGGTGTTTTCGAATACGCACCGCCATCAGGCTACTATGCAATTTGTACTAAAAATTTAGCGGAGTTCGGATAATGGCATATACAGGAATAGATGATCCATCAGCACACTTTCAAGCCACAACATATACAGGTGATGGCAATACTAGCCGTGCTGTAACTAATGGCGGTAACTCTGATCTGCAACCTGATTGGGTTTGGATCAAAGACAGAAATCAGGGTGTTAGCCATGTAACCTATGATAGCTCTAGGGGTGCTACAAAAAGATTGTATGTTGATTTTTCTAGTTCTGAAGCTACACAATCTGAAGGAGTACAGGCTTTTAGTAGTGATGGATTTACATTAGGAAATGCAGGTGCATCAAATCAAAATACTATTCCTTTTATAGCTTGGCAATGGCATGCAAATTCAGGAACCACCTCAACTAATTCTTCAGGTGCAACAGATTCAACTGTGCAAGTTAATACAGACGCAGGATTCAGTATTGTAACTTTTACAACAACTGGATCTACTACAACTTTTGGTCATGGATTAGGAGTAAAGCCTAGTGTAATTATTTCTAAATATAGAAGTGGTAGCCCTTGGTATGTATTCACAGATGTTGTGACTGGCAGTATGCAATATGGTGTATTGAGCGATACAAATACTTTTTCGAACAGCAGTTACAATGCTCCAACATCTACTGTTTTCCAATATAACGATGATGCTTCTAGGAATCATGTTGCTTATTGTTTTGCAGAAAAACAAGGCTACAGCAAGTTTGGAAAATATACAGGTAATGGAAATGCAGATGGTACATTTGTTCATCTAGGGTTTAAACCTGCATTATTTATTTGCAAAAGAACTGATAGTACAGGTAACTGGTTAATTTTTGATAATAAACGAGACGGTATAAATCCTAGTGGTAGATATTTTTATGCCAATGGAGGTAATGCTGAATTTGACTCAACCACAGTATTATGTGATTTTGTAAGTAATGGTGTAAAAGTAAGATCAGATAACAATGACATAGGTGCATCCAATGCCACTTATATTTTTTTAGCATTTGCAGAAAATCCATTTGTTACCAGCGATACAGGTGGCTCGATACCAACAACAGCTAGGTAAAATAAAATTATTGAGGTAGAATAAAAATTATGTGGGCATTAGTACAAAACAATGAAATAAGCGAGGTTTTCAAAAACCCTAAACCAATTACTATTGGGGATGTAAATTATCCTTCCAATATCTTTAGCGTATGGTCAGGCGATGATCTTGAAGGTATTGGTATTTATGAGGTAGTTATTGATAACACTAATTATAAAAACCCTGAATATTACATTAACACCGATCAATCATTTACTTTTGCAGACGATACAGTCACCGCTTCATACGGAACTGCAACTGCCAAAAATTTAGATGATAGTGGCTCTGGAGAAGATTTAATACCTGGTCTTAAAACTATACACAAAAAAGTTATAGACGATCAGGCTTACTCATTATTACAGTCAAATGATTGGCTGGTTATAAGAAATCAAGAATCAGGTACAGCCATACCTTCAGATTGGTCAACCTTTAGAACTAATGTTAGATCAACCGCATCGACCATGAAGGGTTTAATTGATGGTGTAAGCGATGTTGATGGGTTAGAAGCACTTTATGTTTACGACCCAGAAACAGGCACAAGACCATTAGGAGAATGGCCTACAGCTCCATCTTCTTAATGACACATAAACCAAGCTCTTATACAATAAGGCTATGGCATTATTTCCAATAACACCCCCAGCAGGGATCGTAAAAAACGGAACTGACTACGCAAACAAAGGTCGTTGGGTGGATGGTGATTTAGTTCGTTTTGAGAATGGCTACCTAAAACCTATCGGTGGTTGGGACAAATTAAGAGATTCAGCACTTACAGGTGGAGTTATTGGTCTATTTGCACACAAAGACAACACAGGTGAAAACATCCTTGCAGTTGGCACAAGACAAAAGGTTTATGTTTTATATAACAATACTTGGACAGATATAACACCCGTAGGTTTTGTAAATGATGCAAGCGATGATCCTCTAGGCTATGGTGCTTATCATTGGGGTGTTGAAGATTATGGCGATGCAAGAAGTCAATCAGGCTTAGTTTTACAAGCAGGTTATTTTTCTTTTGATAACTGGGGTGAGGATTTAGTCTTTACCTTTTCTAAAGATGGCAAAATCTACAAATGGCGACCAAACTCAGGCGGTACAGCCGACACCATTGCAACTGTAGTCACCAACGCACCTACAGGTAATTTATCAACACTGGTAACTAATGAAAGGCATTTAGTGGCTATAGGTTCAGCGAGTGATCCAAGAAAGATTGCATGGTCAACCAGAGAAGATAGTAATACTTGGACATCAAAAGCAACCAATACCGCAGGTGATTTAATTATTCC
>VMHT01194127.1_pt1 | contig 10574 bp, 11 predicted proteins | sample 4693611 | NCBI WGS metagenome assembly VMHT01 (sample SAMN12280063, study PRJNA550983) | marine metagenome | isolation source: seawater sampled from same location over 5 years 0.02-0.2 micron viral filtrate | place: USA: collected off the coast of southern California halfway between the port... ...
TAACTGCACCTAAACCACACGATGAGGTCATTCCTACACCATAAGTAGAACCATCCCAAAATGAAATTTTAGTTCTATTGTTACCACTCTTAACTTGAACTTTACTAGGGTTGATAGTTTGATTATAAACTACATTTGCATCTAGCGAGGGTTTATTTGTTAGGTCATCATACGAACCACTAAATTTTGAATACCCAACAGTTGCATGATTACCCCAACTATAGGCTGTATTCCAACTATTAGAGTCTCCACCATTTGCAGTAATAACGCCAGTAGATTGAAAGTTTGAATTAGTTCTAACTAAAGAACCATCACCAAACACATCTAACATTCTTTTCCAATTACCAGCAACATCGTTTATCCAAGTAGATACATAAGTTTGACTTACATCTATTGCACCATATGGTTTATTTCCACTTCCATACCAAGTAGATACAGATGATGTACCACCACCACCATCAAAATAAACTGCCCTTGTGCTAGAACCATTAGGTGCAGAAAAAGCATTGTTAAATTGTGTTCCAGCAGGGGTACTATCTGCCCAATACTGTCTTATGCTTACTGGTTGAATATTTTGATTGTATACTATGCTTCCATCTAATGATGGTTTATTAGTTAGGTCATCATATGAGCCACTAAATGTTGAATAACCAGCACTTGCATGGTCTCCCCAGTTATATGCTGTTTGCCATGCAGATACATTTAAATGATTAAAAGATGTTTTACTGCTATCTGTAAATCGTACTTGCCCAGTATTAACTCTATTAGTAAAAGTAGATTCAGTAGCATTAATCGTTGATGCATTCAAGTCACCAGTTTGTAAGGGTGCAATAGAACCATTAGCAAATAGAGTCCTAAATGTACCACTTTGAAAATCTATTCTGTTATAATCAGCGATACTACCTATAGCAAATCCACCACTATTTAATCCAATTAAACCACCAGCATAAACAGTTCCATCTAAATGCAAACTACCAGCAGAGTTCAAGGTCATAACAGTTCTTAAATTGTTATTATATACAGATGTCTGAAATTCTAATTGAGAGTTATATCCACTTGAGCCTTGTCTAGTAAGTTGAATTCCTCCATAAAGGTCTGACGTACCCGTTGCCCAAACTTTAAAGCCTAAAGATGCCTTACCACTCCATGCTGTAGTGTTTTGAATTTGTGTTGTTGTGTCTCTAAATATTGTTGTCCCAGAAAACACATTCGTTCCAGCAAAGGTTGGGTTGCCAGTAATAGTTGCATAGTCATGCATAAAGATGCTAGGCTTTCCACTAATATCACCCCATGCAACATTACCAGCCGATGTAATGTATCCAGCATCATTGGTTAATTCAGATATATTATCTGATTTGAGTATTACTTTTTTATAACTAGCCATTTTGTTTAGCTACTTCCTTCTCAAATGCTTTTTGCAGTTTATCTAATAACTTTCCAAACTCAATAGCATTTGCTCCTTTTATGGTTGCACTTACCATTGCTTGTACTAAAATATTTAATTCTGTGTCTTTTAAATCAACTTTCAAGGTTCCTCCTGTGTATTTCTCCAAGTTTCTGAATAACAGCATATGCTTGTTCAATTTCATGCCCCTCAAATGTTGACTTTGCCAACAACTTTAATAAAAAATCTGTGTCCCTTACCCCCAGATTGACTGGGGGCTTGGGATTACTTGTGTTCACTTTGTGATTATACTTAGACATTAAGATGTTCTAACGTATATCACTCCACCTACTTCCTGTATACCACCAACTGGTACAGAAACATCATTATTGTCTAATGAACTATTGTTAGCAATTGATGCTATAGTTGACTTGCTTGTAGCATTAGCAAAATCGGATTCTGTTACACCCATTTTCCATGCTGTAGCATTTGCATCGTAATACATTACTGGCTTACTAGCCCTAGCATTTCCAGTTTCTGTTTCAACCATTAAACCAGCACTTTCTGCTCTAGTAGCATCTGAGTTTAAAAGCATGGTGTTATCAGCGATTTCTAATGTTTCAGTAGCTGTAGTAATTGTTTTACCACTTACTGTTAAATCACCAGCAATTGCAAAGTCGCCTGTTACATTTGTAATAGCCTGTGTTGCTTCAACTGCTAACACACCAGAACTGTGAGAAAGACCTGTACCAGCTACACTAGAATGCAAAGCTAAAGTAAGCTCTTCATCTGAAGATTGGTCTACTGTAAAATCTCCACCACCAGTTAAACCAGAACCAGCAGTTATAGTGATTTTATTATCATTTGGAGAAGGTACGTTAGCCCAAGCCAGAGTGCCATCACCACCAGTTCTAAGGAATTGACCATCAGAACCATTTCCTGTATTTCCACCTCTTCCATCTGTAAATTGCTCTGGCTGTATAACTCCGTCTGCTAAATGGCTATTAAGAACTTTATCAGCCCCAATACTTACTGATAATGCAACAGCTCCAGAACCATCAAATTCTACTCCTCTATCAGTTGCTACATCTCCACTTACAGAAAGCTCTCTTGCAGTTGCTAGTTTAGTTGAAGTAGCAGAGTTACCAGTTGTATCTTGATTACCTCCAGAATTTACTCCAGGTAAATTTATATTTGCACTTCCGTCAAAGCTTACGCCACCTAATGTTCTTGCTGTAGCAAGTTTGTCAGCTTTGGCTGAAGTTTGTGCGATATGGTCAGCCGAATCTTCGACGACCACCTTACTATATGTTGCCATATGTGTGTCTCCTTATTTTGTATTTTGCCCTTATACTGCCATGTATAAATGACCATTCAAGTTCACCAAATCTCCAGCCTGTGGATTTGTTGGTGCTGTGCTAACATTAATAGCACGTATTGTCCCATCGTCCTTGATGCTTAACAATTCTGTATTACCACTTTTTATTCTAAAAGTATCTGTAGCAGATGAAATATTGCCATCACTTATGGTTACACCAGCAGATACTGTTAGTCCTCCAGATATACTTACTGCCTCCGTACTTAAAAATAATGGACTGCCAATTCCTTCCCCATCAAATACCCTTTTAGCAGTTCTTTCTAATCCTTGGTTGGGATTGTTTGTATTTAATACTGTTAATAAGTCTTTATAGGTACTTTGTATTTGAAAATCTCTTAACATTAGCCACCTCTTATTGTTGATTGTATTTCTCTTACTGCTTCTTTGCGAACAGCTTCAGCTTTTCTAATAACTCGAATTACCTTTTCTGTAATACTTGCATATTTCCCAGCTTCATCCCACTTGAGTTCCATATCTTTCCACTTAACAACCCCTTCACTTTCTGTATTTACAATATCTCGAATGCTCAAAAGTCAGTTCCCATAATTATGATACTAGATTCTTCACTTTTGTGTGAGTTCGCTTCTTGTTTTCCCTCTGCACAAGCAATTGCAAATTTTTGATGAAAGTAATCTGCTAACTTTAACTCCCCTTTTTTCTCATACCCATGAGCAATAGCTTTGTAGGTAAGAGCTTCATGGTACTCTACTGGTAATACAGGAGATTCTGTCATACCATGTTCAATTCGTATCTCTCCTGTCTTTGCTCCTGTTTCTGTTGCTACAAATGGAGCATCGTGTCTTGATACATGAAAAGTTGCAGTACCAGAAGTGGGTCCAGAAAAGGTTCTTCCATCTTCTGTATCTGCAAATGCAATGGCATCTTTATCAATCCAATAAACTTTCATTCTGTGTCTAAATCCTGTGTGTCTGGTGGTGATAGCAATCTTTTAATCTTTTGATTGTCAAAATAAACTAAATTGATTGAAACTATTTCATCGTCAATTGTATACCAACGAACTCCATCTACAATTAACTGGTCAAACACACCTCTTAAAATTTTCGTTTTTTTAGTAAACTCTCGTAACCCTTGATTTAGATATACACGTATTTCTCTTTCCAACATTTCTGGATGATGAGTACGAACTAATTCTATTAACTGTTGTTGGGTTAATCCGTATCCATGTTGTTCTGAGTTAGGTGTAGTTTGGTTATTCGTTGCCATTTGTAGCCCCCATTTGTCCATTCAACCTAGCTATTTCATCTCGATACATCCCTTGAAGGTTTAATAGCTCTTGTTGAACTATTTGTGCCAATTCAACATCTTCATCTACGTGAATTAAATTATTAAGATGGTGTTGCAATAACCTCATAGAAGCTCCAACTACAACTGCATATTCAGCTATATCTGGGAAATTGGTAATACTGCTATCAAAATGATTTGGTGCTGGATAAGAATTGTAATCTACTTGACCCATTTCTGAAGCTATAGGGTCTGGTTTTATAAAAAGAAAACCACCAGTATCTAATTGACCTTCTATATAATAAATTGGACTTCTTTTTGTTGGTTCTTTTATACTGCCACTTCCAGCTTGTAAATGAGCTTTTTCTTCTAGTGGCATTTCTATACAACCATAACCAGCCCTAGTTACCTTTACTATTTTTTTATCCGTAACTGTTATTCCGTTTTCATTACTAATACTTGTTTTAACACTATCCTTAATTAATACTTCATCTGGCAACGTATCTAATACTGCTCTAGCTGATTGTTTTAGAAAATTAGATACCATGTTCTCGTAGTATGTAGTATCTGTATTTGAGCTGTAAGCTCTCTTTCCTGTAAGATTTTCTATTTGTGTTTTAAATGTCATTTTCTAAGGTAGGGGGACTACCGAAATAGCCCCCCTTAAACTCCCTTTGTTATGGTGTCACCATAAGTGCATGAGATTCTATCTGAGAAACTCCAATACCCTCATCTGAGAAGTACTGGTCTTTCACGAAGTCTGCATCGTTTGGTTGTATAGAAGCCTCAAACTTTGGCTCTCTATACTGAGCATGAAACAGATTCTCATCGGACACAACTAGCATATGCTTGTTGTAAGGTCCACGTAATGCTGGAGTTGGAATCAACTGCAACACACCATGAGGTGTTTCTAGAGTTCTGTAATTGAAACCTAGAGTATCTCTTTTCATGTCAGAGAGGTCTACGCCCCATCCACCTTCTTTAGCCCATCCAGCAGAGTTTGAACCAGCACCTTGCTTAGAGAAATACCCTAAAGCTCCAGCACCGACAAATGCTCTTTTCATACCAGCAGTTGGAACATACTGGAAGACTTTTTCCATCATATCAACGAAAGCATCGTAATCTGCTAAATCATCAGAACCAAATACGTTCTGTTCGTATGGGTCTTTTCCACCAGAACCAGTACCATCATTACCATGCTGTTGCAATGCTGGAACAATTCCCATTGTTGAACGAATAGCCATACCATTCGCATCTACAATAGCTTCAATGTTGCCAAAGTCACCAGAGATACCTTTAGGATTGCTTCCAAATAAGAAAGCTCTTTCCTTCTGTATTTTATGCTCAGATGATTTTTGGTCACGAAGTCTAGCCAACTCTTTAGACTCACCACGTAGGGAAGCCTGTAACAAAGTACCAGTAATCTGTACTGGTGTTTTGAATATCTGAGTTGAATTGTAGACTACGGACAAGTCATCTGCCCATGCTTCTGGTGATAAGCTACCTTCAGCCATTGCACTACCAACAATATAACATTTGTCGTTATCTGCTATAGTAATTGCTCCATTATGAAGGTTCTTTAGCTGTACGCCACTTCCATTGTAATCTGTAATTAATGCTACACCACTTTTAGCAGTTTCTGCTTCATTCCAGATTTCTATCTGTAAACCAATTAGGTTTTTTCCAGCTACAATGCCTTTTACTCCATCAATAGCAAAGTATTCTGCACTTCCACTATTTCCAGCTTCTAATACATGGTCTTCTCCAGTTACTGGGTCACCATTACCATCTACTGTTAATTCATCATTAATTGAAAAGCATTGCTTCTGCCAAGGGTTCTTGTGTTCAAACATTTTGAAAGTAGGGTCTGCCATTCCACTAATTGTACCTTGATTTGCTACAACTGTAAGAAATGGAGCTACATCTGTCCAAAGCTCTTTGACAATGTTTGGTTTGATGTAGAAGTCCCTTCTGTCCGTATAAAGAACACCACTTGAAGCTAGACTTTTACTCATTGCTTGGTCCATCTTTAATCTCCTTTAAGAGTTATCGTTTATTCGCCATCAAGCCCAAGTTGAACAAGTCTTCATCAGAAAAATTTGGTTTCGTCTCACCAGTCTGTACTGCAGTTGGTGTGGGTACTGCCAATCTCTGTTGTTGATTTTGTAAAGCTTGAACTTTCTGTTGAGTCGCAACTTCTTGCTGAGATGGGGCAGAGCGTAATTTGTCTAAACTGACTAAATTCTCTAAAGAAATAGATTCTGGTGAGCTATAATATTTTATAAACTCTTCAGCTTTCTCTGGAGCATAACCATATTGATTCATTAATTGACTTTTCATAGTATCCGTTGCCTGTTGGGCTTCATACGCCTGTCTCTGTTGTGCAATTTTTTCTTCTTGCACCTTCAACTGGTTTATTCTAGCCACTTCAATCTGGTCTTGAAAATCAATCATGTTGTCTCGATAATCATCCATTGATAATCTGTATTTAAACGACTCACTTTCTGCATCCATTACTGCTTCGGTTGCATCATAGTTCATTGGTTTGGTTGGACGTGTAGGTTTCTGTGGTAACGTCTCAGATTTCTCTTGCGAGGGAACCTTAGGATTGTCACCAGAAAGTGACCTTGCAACACCTTTAAGAGAATCTGGGTTTTCTTGAATATACTCTGCTATTGGAGCAATCTTCTCATACTCAGCTAATTTCTTACTCATGTTGTCAAATTCACTTGCCTTTTGGTCATACCTTGATTGCCAATACTGGTATCTCTGTTCTTCAGTTTGCCCAGTATTCTCTGGCTGTTGTACTTGAGCCTCAACTGGAGTCTCTTGTACTGGGGTGTCCTCTACATTTGGTTCATCTTGCCAATACTGTTTAGTCGTATCTAATACAGTTGGGTCTGAATTCTCAGCAATGCTTTGGTCATTCACTATATCTGCCATTTTCTTATCTCCTTTCCAATTTGTCCTTAGACAGCAACTGGATTTTGTTGTTCAGACATTATATCCCTATTTTCTTCTTTCACCTTGCCAAGCTCATCATTCAATCGTGCTTCATACAACTGAGTTGCCTTCTGCGTTCTATTGGATGAATCGTTTAGTTTGGTTTTGAATTTTTCTATCTCTACACGCTTCCTATCAGATGCTGATTCTCTTTGAGCAGTTTGTAGGTCGCCTTGCAGTCTTTTAATTTCTTCTTCCTGTGCCTGTAATTGCTGTTGCATTTGTTGTAGCATACCAGCTCGTTTTAGCACACCTTCTGTATCTGCAACTTCTGTTTGTTCCAATACTTCCTGTTGGTCGATAATTCCTTGTTGGAATAGTTGCATATAGTATTCAAATCTTGCCCATCGGTTGGATGGTAATGTGGAACCACCTACTACAATTAAATCATAATTGCCTATCGTGACATCATTCATTCTTCCTAAGACTGCTCCTGTAAAGTCATCATATAGTGGCTCATTTAAAGTCACTTCACTTACAATGCCATCTGGCTTCATAAGTCGTATAATTTTTTCATCGGTGTAGGTTTGCTGTATTAGTTTAACAACCACCTTTCCAATTTGATTAAGCATAGCGTCAATATCATCAAGCTTTGATTTAATCCTACGTTGTGCATACTCATCAATAGCAACTGTGCCTTTATACGTAGCTGGAGCTGAACTTGGGTCACCACTCTGAAGTGGATGGATACCAAGTATGTGATAAATAGATTGTTTAGCATCTTCTCTGTTCTTATATAGTTCATTGGGCAGAGGGACAGGTCCAGCGACTATAGGTTGTCCTAACTCTGGGTCGTATTCAATTACACCTGTACCAGCTCTAGACCATTCTTCTTCTAACTGCTTACGATTCATCGAACCTCTTGGTATTAGTAGTTTGGTGTTTGTAGAAGAACTAGCGTGAGCTATAATTAGAGAGGTTATTTTATTTATGTACTCTTGGATAGGTTTAATAAATCTTACATCGCTCATTGGATATGGATTTCTGTTATGCCTGTTCATCAGCGTTACAATTGGATATTCATCTATATCCATGATTTGTAAAGAGATAATTACCCTACCAGCAGAAAGTACACGTTTGATTCGGTCTACTAATACCTTGTTGCAAACAACAATTCCCTCTGCCACTAATTCTTTCATTTCGATTGGAATAATTCGAGTTGTTGACCCAGGAATTGCTTCAGCGTGTTCTTCTCCAGCCATTGGTACTGGCTGTCCTGTTTGTGGGTCTCTCATCATATGAAACACTTCACCAAACTGTTCATACATCGCCATCATTTCCAATACTTTATACTTTTCAGTTAGTGCTTGTCTTCCTCCCTGTGTTTCTACATAAACTGCTGGTTGCTGTAAAAAACCAATATAATCTTGGTCGTCATGAATAAACTCATTTCCATTGGTTTGGTCTACACAATGCCAAAATGGTAATTGTACTTTTTCATACCTATCAATTACTTGATATACATCTGAATCACTTTCATCAGCTTGTGGACCTAGCTTTTGGTCAAGGCTTGAATTATCTCTAGAAGAAGAAGGATATTTTTCATCTTTTCCTGGAGTCATTCTATCAAATAAAGAATTTCCCTCACTATCTTTTTCTAATAATTGTGGATAGGCATTTAGTACTTGCTCTTCCGTTAATGTTTTTGAAATAATTAGATTACTAGCATCTCTACAAAATGGGTCTCTAGATGCTGGGTCTATATAAATATCAAATGGGTCGATAGCTTTAATGCAAACTTCACCTCTTCCAAAGTCCTTCATAGGGTCAACATAAGCACACATTACACCCATACCCTTTACGTAGTAATCGTCCACCACTTGCTTTAACTCTACGTTCCCATTTGAAATATCCCAGATATAGCTCATGATATCTGAAAACACTCTTCCTACTTTTGTATCGCTATCATCTCTGCCAGTAGATTGAAATTTTGGTTTGTTTGCAGTAAGAAGTGCTTTAGCCTGTTCAACTGCTGGGTGAACTACATTATCAACAATAGGAGACTGAGCCCTATTTTTAAGAGTAGTTACTTGCTCACTTGTCCATTGGGAATTGTTACGGAATTCATCGTCTTCATATGCTTGGGTAGCCCAATCAGAACGTTGGGCATGGTAGTCAAAGAGTAAATCTTCTGACTTGAGAACTTCGTGATGAACATTTTCTGGCATAAAGTTGCACGAAAACTATTACTTCCCTATAGGGGGGTCTCAACACTAAGCTGTCATCCAGTCCTTTGCTTTTTGTACTGCACGTCCTAGAATGGGAACAGATTCATCCTTGGTCTCATGGTAAGGCTCATATGCTCCTTTGTTTGCATAATAGAACCCATCCAATAAATCATCGTGCTTTCCTCTAGGAAATAGAAGTAATTCATTGGTGAGGTCTTGCATATTTCTGTCCATGTACACCATGCCTCTTGCAAAGATGGGTTGCAAACTTTCTAAACGTCTGCTTTTCGAGTTTCTTGGGTTTTCTTTTACGTTTAAGCCAGGAATAAATAATCCTTCTTGTTCGCATCGTTTTATCACATACTCCCTTAACATCTCTTGATATCCAACACTTTCAATTCGAGTCTTCTGGGGATAGTATTTTTTAAAGTTATTTACAATAGCTTCTGCCAAATTTAGAGGGGTAGCCCTTTTCCTATAATAAGGCAATACGTACCTGTTTCCTTCTTTATCAACTCCAATATTAAATATCACACTATAATCTGCTGTCTGTTTCGTGCTACTCGCTGGGTCTACCCCTGTAAATATATTGATAGGTATTTCTTTTACTTCTGGTTCTGTCATTCGTATAAACGCTTCTTTGTCGCTGTTTAAATAGACTTCACCTTTATAGAACCGAAAATCGTCTGCTTTAAATAACTGGTCTTCATCTCCTACTATTTCACACATATACTCTCTATAGAACACAGAAAGCCTGTTAATAGATTCTAACTCTTCTTTTTTCTGCATTAATTTTTTAATGGACCACCAATCCTCCCAAAGTGCAATTCCTTTTTCAATATTTGGTTTGTACTCTAGGTTCTTCCATCCTTTCATTGCTTTGAGAGTTTCCACCATACAGCGTTCATGCTGTGGTGTTCCAATTACAATTAACCTACCTTTACGTGGGTCTAGAGATGGAATAGCAGATTGGAGGAGCCAACGTAAATTTGACTCCATCGCCTCTGCTGTTTTTGTATTGTTCTCATCTTCTGGGTCGTCTACGATAATTAGCGTGGGTCTCTGGTTCCCTATTTTTATTCCTCGTAATTGCTGACCTGTACCCTTGCAGATTACCACAGAACCATCTTTGAGTTCAATTTCACTTTTAGCCCAACTCTTGGCTGAATGCTGTCCCCAATATCCAAACAATTGCCTACATTGCTCACTATAATCCAATGTATCCTTTATCAATCCTAATAATTTTACTGCATGGTCTTGTGTACGTGAACATAACACAACTAGTTTTTTCCCTTCCCCAAATAACAAATGGTGCATAGGCAATATTCCACCTACAATAGAAGACTTAGCATGACCACGAGGTGCAACAATATTGATTTGTTTGTTCTCGTAGTTCATA
>VMHT01073664.1_pt1 | contig 10573 bp, 11 predicted proteins | sample 4693611 | NCBI WGS metagenome assembly VMHT01 (sample SAMN12280063, study PRJNA550983) | marine metagenome | isolation source: seawater sampled from same location over 5 years 0.02-0.2 micron viral filtrate | place: USA: collected off the coast of southern California halfway between the port... ...
CCTTTTAAACCAGACATAGTTTTGCCGAAAAGGTTCATACTTTTGATAGTCTCTTTTAGACCTTTATTTAGTAGGGTAGAATTTTTGAGTCGCTGCTGTAACTCAATGGTCATCTTTCTTTGCAGAGGTATGGATTTCTTTTTTTCTCTATCAAGTTGAGCTTGCAGTTTGTTGGCTTTTTGAGTAGCTTGTATTTGTTTCTCTTCAAGACCGGCTAAAGTAGCGCCCCTTACCATAAGTCTATCAAAGACACCAGCTAGCCCTTCAGCCTTTTCTCCAGCATCACCTAATTGATTTCCGAAATCTGCCATTATTTACTTCTTTCTATTTTTTTTCATTTGACGCAGAACATCGTCAAGGGTCATTCCTTTTTTATTTAACTTCTTTTCCAATTCTTTTTGCTTACGCATCTTCTTTTCAATTTTTTTCAACTCATCTTGATATAACTTATCTTGCTTAGTATCATTAGTTTTACGTTTACGAAAAAAATCAATGGCTGAATTTACTCCCAACCCAGCTAATACAGTTTTGGCCAAGTTACCATAATCAAATCCGCCAGACTTTTCCGAAAAGGGATCAATTATTTGAGCGTGTGGTGATTTAGGCATTTTTTGTCTCCGATTGTGTTTCTACATAAATAAATATCCCCTTATACTAAAAAGTAATAAGGGGATATTATATTAACGACCAATATCTCTAGCTCGTAATGACTTACCACTTGATTGTTGATTTGTCACAGCAGATTGTTGGTTTCTTGCATTTTGTTCTTCGTTGATATCGTTTATTTTATTGAGCCACCATTTACGCCATTTAATAGGTAAGTTGTAAGCATCCGTAAAACTTAGATGACCATAATAAACACAATAAAAACACTCCTCAAAAATATACTCTTTAAGGTTAGGACTCAGGCCAAAAGAAACCGGTAGTTACCGGTATTTCCACCTCCTCCGTATGGCCACACATACGGCACTTAAACTCTTGACGCATATTAACATCTGGTTCTATCTCTTCTAAATAGGAACGAAAAGCTCTTGAGTCACGTAAATTCATTGTATCCGCAAAGTTATTAATAGTTATCTGATTTTCATCACCATTAACAGAAATAATTTGATGCTTATACTTGGTCGTTACATTTTTCTCTAAAGGAGAACCAGTAGCGCGCTTAAGCTTTTCTTGTTCTTCAGTAATACGAGCGTCTTCCGCACTGTTCAATAACTTAAACTGTATTTCAACTCCCGAAGGTAATTGAAAATCAAATCTATTCTCACCTGCTGCAACTGGATTAACATCCAAAAACTTCATCGTCAATTTACTTAAATCAAATTCAAAAGTCGTAGTTTCACCACAAGCCGGACACTCAACTTCAACAGGATATTCGGGACCATAACCTGTAATTCTAAGAAATGTTAAAATAGCATTTTTATCACCAGAGATTAATTCTTCTACATTAATACTCTTATTCATAATAACATTGGAAAGCATTGTGTCAATCGCCTTACCACTACGCAACAAAGCTCTTGATGTCAAAATATCTTCATCAGCAGCGGTCAAGTGTCTTACTTCAATTTCTTCCATATTATGAAGTGGTGAAGAAGCTGGATAAATCATACCCTTAGATGGTAACATTACAAAATCACGAGGCACAGAAAAACCCGCCATCTTATCATACTCAGTAGCTCGTTCAGCTGCAATTTTTCGTGCATACTGTTCGGGGCTTTGATTGATTTCAGCCGGGTTTATCTCTGTATCTTTTTTACTATCGTCTTCAAATTCAATAGGTGCAGTCTTACTTTCACTCATATTTTTAAAACTCCTTCTTGTAATTTATATTTACAAGAAATTTTAATAAACAAACTACCTTATTTAAACTACATCTATTTTAGTATCTCAGAATACACTCATCCATACGAACCGTAATACTTATTTCTGTAGGTTCGCCACTAGCATAATCCAAACCACCAAAATCTGCATCGGTAATAAATGCGCCTTTAATATCCCACTGTTCAACAACAACACCAACAGGGTCCATTGAGTTAAGAGAAAAATCTTTCTTATAAAAAGCGGCATAACCATCACGACCAGAAATTGTTTCGTGAGCTAATCTTGCCCACTCCATAACTTTCTGCGCAGATGAAGGTGCGATAGGATCATGTAATGTCATCGACATTGTACCCCACTCAAACTTACCAGCCAAATATCTTTTGCTATTAATGTAATCAACAACAACAGATTCTTGGGTGAAAGTCGGTCGAGCAAAAGTTTTAGCAACAAACTGAGGAATTACGTCATCAGCAAATTGGAAAAACCATCTATTTTGTCTTTTAGGTTCAAATGTATCCGCAAGCATTTGGTTTACGGGTCTAACATCAGCCATTCTATATCTCCAAAATATATAAAAATATTTTATTTTCTAAAATAAATATAGGTGTGAGGGAAATTTTGTTTTCCCTCACACACTATTATTATTTATTACTCACCAAAAGATGCGCCTTGAGGTGTCAACGTAAAGTCAAAGACAACAATTTCAGCAACCGTAGTCGGTTTGAGGAAAATCTTACCTTTGATTACATTTCTATCTACTAAGTCTGCGCCCTCTTCAATCTGTGCTCTAAACTCATTAATACCGTTGGCCGCTTGTACTGAACCAAGATAGTTATTAACCATGTTTAGAAGATTGCTTCTTGTCTGAGCGTTGTTCTGTTCAAAGACGAAGTTACGAGACATTCTGGAAATAGTCTTTCTAACTGTCAACATCATTCTACGAACATTTACTCTATCCAATACAGACTGCTTCTTCTGCAGTGTTTTCTGACCAAAGATAACAATACCTTGGCCGGGGAAAGTAGCAATCGGGTTAACGCCAGGAGTGTTGTTATAAAGACTATCACGTTGCGTCTGTGTTAATCTTCTTCTAACTTCCAACACTCTTTCCAAACCACCACGATTAAACCCAGCAGGTGCGAACCAAGGCTGACCCACTCTATCGTTAAACGAGTAAGCACCAATTACTTCAACAGCCGGTGGCACCCATACAAGACGATTATTTTCGGAGTCATTGATTCTAACCCAAGGATAATAAACCGCTCCATAGTTAGTATCAAACTTCGTAGCTTCTTCTTGTGCGGCTGCAACCGATAAGTCATTACCAGCGGCAGTAGCGGAAGAATCAGCAATATCAAGTAATATGAAAGCATCGCCTCTCTTTTCAACCATGTCAACAAAGTTGTTAAGAGGTGCGCCAGCACCAGACGAAGTAACGCCAGGTACTGATAGTAGATTGTAGTCAACCTCTTCGGGGTTAGCCAATGTTTTTCTTGCTACATCAAAGTCAGCAGATACCGTACCGTCATTCAGCGAGGTCATCAAATTCTTACGAGGATCGAATCCATCCCAACCACCAAATACTGGTGCGACAAACTTCAATGCATCATTATTATCAAGACCAGTACAACGTCTTGTGGTAGAGCCAACAAAGTTACCAGAGTTGGAGCTAACCATGTTAACAACTGTAAAGTCTGCAGGTGTAACGGGTGTATCATCTTGTACGTTGTCACCAACCACACCAAGTTCGCCAGTGGTGGATAAGAACAACAAGCCGGGATCAGCAGTTACGCTACCCGAAGCCGATGTAACAGTTTTCTTAAGTCTATCACTAACGCCAGGCGATTGGAAGTTAATACCCATGACCTTAGTACTGCTAACTACACCGTCTTTCAACTGATTAGTAACGGTGGGTAGTGCAGCAACAGTAGCACTTAGACCTTGTGTGTTCGATGCACCGGGACCAGCAGCAGGTCCGCTGATCGGGCCGCCTGTTTGTGCAAGGATTGAACCAACACCTCTAAATCCTGCAGGTCTTGCACTGGAATCGAATCCACCAGTATTCATTTCAATTCTTACCAACTTGGATCTGTTAGGAAAGTCTCCATTGAACAGAAGTTCGGGAGGATCTTGTGTCAAGTCATAAGATACAAAACGGTCACCGATAACACGAGCAATATACTTTTGAGAGTCGGGGTTAAGATTAACATTTTCATAAGACTCTAAAATTTGAGGGCTTATATCATTGTCATCCGCTGCGCGAATACTAACCGTAAACTCTGGGAAAGAAGTTACTGATGTTGCAACATTTGAAATCTGAACTTTAATAGAGTTGTTTTCAATTTGTCCGTGAGAACGAGTATGAAATTTAAACAAGTTTTGTACTGAACCTTGTGCGTTTTGTGATACAAAGAAAGGTGTGCTAGCGGCTGCGAAACCACCTTCAATATCATCAAACGCATCACCATCAGCCGTAACTGATGCATACAATGCAGCACTCTTAACAGTACCTCCAACATTGCTAAAATCATAATCGAATACAGCATCCACATATAAGTCAGTGAGTTTTTCACCAGTGTGAGAAGTCTGAGGATCAGTTCCTAAAACTTTCTTAACATAACTACCGCTAGCTTCATTCATCGACAAACCAGTAACAATAGTGCCACCAGACGATAAAGAAAAGTTATTAGGAGAGCCACTAAGAAGAACGTCACCATCACCAGATGTTCTCTTTCTAACCGTACCTAAAACAGTACAACCACCCGACACAGCAGAAATTGATTCGCCTGCTAGTTTGGGGAAAGAAAGAAAGCCAATCGTACCAGCAGCGACCGTACCTCTACCTAAAACACGGGTTACATTAAGTGAAGACCCGTTTCTTAAATAAGATTGAGCTGCATAAGGCATATAAAATTCGGGATTTAATCCACCAAAACGATCTCTAAACTGACCAAAAGAGTTAACCGTAGTGGGTAGAAAGGCTGGACCTTTCTTTGCGAACCCAACTAAGGCAGCTCCTATAGCAGCAGCACCGGGCGGCGGACTAAAAGTATCATCCATTTCCTGCGTGTAAACGCCAGGGGACACAAATACTTCAGCCATTTATTTTCTCCATAAGTTAAATGAGAGTATTTATAAAATATTTAGTTTTTATTTATCTTCGACAAACAATCAAGCAAGGTTATATACATAATGTTTATGCTCATGTAGCGAAGTTTCCTTAAAGCAAATACGAAAGAACCTAAAAACTTCATAATAAATATGATTTTATATTTTCAAAAATACTCCCATTTAACTATTTATAGAGTTACAATACTACTTCTCCGTCTGAAACTTCGGAGTTTGGTTCTGTAAGAGGGATTTCCTCTGTTTCTGTATCACCCCCCACATCAACACTATCTTCTTGCTCAATTGATTGAATCAAAGCAGTTGCATACTGTAGTGCTCCGTTATTGGTTGCCAATGAATTTCTTACATTCTCTAACTGTTCCTCTAATGTAGCTTTCTGTGCCGTTAGGTTACCCACCGTCTGTGAAAGCTGTGCTTGCTGTTCCTTAAGTTGTTCTAAACTAATTGATTCCACCATTTAATCTTCTCCTTTTCTCTTTTATAAATTCCATCGGTATTCGATAGTAATCACTTTTATATTTTTCATAACCAGCTTTAAAAGCTTCGTATGATTCTTCTAACTTACCAATAAATTCAGCAGATACTCCAAGGTAATAATGACTTTGATATTCTTCGGGATATCTACGTAACCTATCTTTTGCTAATTTATAATAATAAGGTGCTTTGTCTTTCATATTTAACTTACCCCAATGGTGTATGACAATATTTGATCTTACATATTTTAAATTTGCTCTCCTTAATGAATCATATAAGGTTTCATGTGTATTGTACTGAAAAAACACTCTTGGATCGTTTCTAAACAACCGAATACACCTATCATCAACCGCATTAGTGTAATTCTTATACTTTTTCACCTTTTTAACCCCAAATTCTACCCTTTTTTCGGGTAAATAACCCCTTTGGTTTATTTCATAAGCCCATACATCATCTCTTAAATTAACAGCTTTTACGACCCTTTTTAGGTTAATTTTGTCTATTTCTTCGTCAGAATCTAATCTTAACACCCATTTTGACTCACATAACCTTAATCCAGCGTTTAAAGGTGTAGAATAATCATCATGCCATGGAAAATAAAGTATTTTACAATCACCAGACTCTTTCACTCTCTTATTTCCCGTTACAACAATTATTTTTTCTTCACATACATTACCAATAGAATTAATAATATTTTTTACAGCTTTAAACTCATCTTTAATCATTATCAATAGTGCGATAGACATTCAAAACATTCTCCGTATCGGTTAAAGATGTTTTTATCTTCAAATATTCTTCGTCTGCTTCTTTTTTAGTAACCTCTTTTATTGTTCCTAATCTAGTAGTGCTAATGTGCGCTACAGTGTCTGCATATATCATACTAGATAACTTACCCATATCCATCAACATAGCAGAAATAAACCCTGCTAAAAAAGTATCGCCCGCACCAATGGAGTCAACAAAGTTTGTGTTGTCATCTTTACCATATAATATGGTTTGATTTACTTCTTTTATATATGATATAAAACCTTCTTCTCCTTTTGTTACAATAACATTGGATAATGTTTTATCTGATAAAACTTTGGCTTGTGACTTATCACACAGACCTGTTTTTTCAACTGCTGTTTGGTAATTGATCTTTAACCAAGTAACATTTTTGTGTTCATCAAAAACGTGATTGGTATCTACAAATGTTAATACGTTTTTAAAACTATTGCAGTGTTTTATTATTCTTCCTATATCATTAGGTGTAATGGTTCCTTTATGATAATCAGATATTACCACAAAATCATTTTCTTTTATTTTTTCAATAAAGCTATCGACAACTTCTTTATTGTATTCTATAGTATCGTTTTCATCTTCTCTAAAGATAAATTTATTATCAATATAATGTCTTGTTTTTCCCGGTATAGAGAATGAAGGTGCTTTTTCCAAACATTTAGAATGGAAAAATAGCACCTCACATTCGCACAAAGATTCTATATTTTTAACAAGGTTACCGGCCCCACCATCAACACTGACGTTTGTAGTGTTTACAACTACAGGCGCATTGTTATTGGCAGGGTCGGTTCTTGTTTGTTCATAAAACCGATAGCGATCATCCAAATAATCGCCAATTACAAGCACTCTACTCATTACTTGTTTTCTTCAATACTTTCTCTACGATACTCTGTTAGTAACTTCTTCAAGTCTGTGGCTACTTTTCTTGCTCTAAGTCCAGCAGCCTTAACACCTTGAACGGTATTCTTTTCGTGATTACTGTGAAAGTCTTCCAACAGCTCCGTGATCTTACTATATGATTCCATTATATCACCTCCTTTGCGGTAATTTTACTATTAGTGTTTGTTATTATCTCTCCTTTTTTATTCTTCATCAACTGGTCAGAGATAAAAAGTGCGGAACCAGCAGATAGTTCTTCGTCATTGTGTGGTTGAGTAAAAAATGTTTTATCATCGGATAGTTCTTTGACCAAACTATCAAACATTGTGACCTTTCCACCTATCGCCACATTGTTACCAAAATCCTTTGCTGTATTGACGTATGAACGGATTGAGTTCTCTACGATAGTCAATACATCAATTGCTATAGAAGTCCTTCTATCGGTCAAGCCAGTGTCTTTGGCGTTAAGCCAGTTGTCATCTACCGTTCCCTCATTTGTAAGTGATGGAAAGTATCCTATCTTGTCAGGTACAGTTGTTACTTGTTCATAACTCATCAACCCGGCCCATTGATCACCGTGAAATAAATTACCCATTTGAATGTTATTAGGCCATGCCCAAGTATTTAGTTTTGGGTCATCGTTTCTTTTGTCGCCAGCAAGTTCTTGAATAACTGAAAGGTTTTCTATTGCCGGATAGTTTCCAATATAATCGGTGAAACTAGTATAAGTGTTTAGTGGTGCAAACTGTTGATCTCTTCTCCACGGTCTAAAACTTTTATCAACATCTTGTATCCAATAGATAGCATTAGTTGCTCCGAAACCATCTTGAGTATCAATACAGATTGACATACAGCTATCAAAGGGTGATGTTATATAGGCATACGCGCTATGAGCAAAGATGTGATCAACAACCATACAAGGAACAACTTGGTCACCAATGTTTAGATTGTAAGTTCCAAGAGCAACCTGTTTCTGATTCTGATAAAAATTTATATAATCTTGTAAAGAAAACTCAATACCATTTTCTTTTGTAAGAGAGAATCCTTCTTCGTTCTTATCCCAACATTCTTGGCCATCGGGATACCTATCAGAAAACCAATTGACAACACTAGCTACATCAATGTTTCTTAGTTTAAGACCAGCGGAATCTAACGCGTCTTTGATAACAACCTTAGTAACACCCCTATCAAAATTGTCACCCGTCTTAACAAAACTTTTTACTTGACCATCAACAACAACAGATACACTGCCATTGTATCCACAATTTAAACCTAATACTTTCATTGTATACCTTTACTTTTCAGATAGTTCTTATTAAAAATTTCTTCTCTCTTTTTGTTTATACGTTCTTCCTCTTCGTTTCTGAACCAAGTTGCTCCCTCACCCGTATAGTATCCCTCGTCTGGTGTAGAAGGCATAGCTCCCATCTTCAAAGAGTTGTGTCTACCATATAACGCTTTGTGATTTGCTAACTCTTTCATCTCGTCATACAAACCCATCTGTTCAAAATTCCAATCAAAGTTTTTTCTATGAGTATATTGCATTGTCATTATGTCCAAACCATCATCTGCTCTTTCTTGACGATAACTATGTGAACCATAATGAAACATAGTACACAAATCACTCACACCAACTTTCCAATTTTCTCTACCACAAATCAATGCAGCGTAATCGTCAAAACCATAACTAGGACTTCTCCACCAAGTAGGCCATTCTATCTTTTCCACAACCTTACGATGAATAAAGGGACAGATGAAATCTATCCACTTTGTTTCTCTTGGCTTATCTTTATACCAACAGTGCATAATAGGCCAAAAGTTTTGACCGTTGAGTTCTATTATTGATGGTGACAACATTGCAAAATTTCCTTCTTGCATTTGTCTTACCATAGTTTCTACAAAACGATAACCATGAAACGAAACATCGTTGTTAGAAAAAACAAGGTACTCATACTCATCGTTTTCCAACATCTTTTTCCAAGCCCAAGCAATCGCCCCATTGAAGTATACATTCTTTGGAAACCTATGTGTTGCTTGTTTGGGTCTATACCTTTGACCACTCCCGTTGTCAAGAAAAATAAGATCAAAATTATCTTGTTCTTGGTAGTATTTTAAACTCTCATAATACTGTGTAGATAAATGTTTCTCATTATGAGTAAGAATAACATAAAGGGTTTTAGGTAACTTACTCATAGAACTATCTCATTATCTTTTTTACCATCGCCATGCTGACTATCAACCTTAGCAATGTTTTTTATTACCTCATCAACCTCTATTGACTTCATACAGGTATACCCTCTGTCACAGATGTAGTTTTGTCCTGTGCTCTTTGTATCAAACATTGATGGTCGCCAACAAGGAGCAATGTCACATGATGACGGGTGCCAAATGTGTTTATGTGGAACGCCATGATGTTTTACATTCCAACCCCATACATAGGGGCTTACACTTCCCCAAAGAACAATGCCGGGTTTTTTGATACTTGCAGCAAGGTGATGTAAGTAGTTATCGGTAGCAACAAACATTTTACATTTTGGGTGTTGTAATAGTTGTAATACGGGACTAATACTATCTACCTTAATAGATAAACAATCGGGTATGTCTATGTTATGTTGGTTAGCATACACTTGAACAAATCTGTATTTATGTTTTAGTTTCTGAACCAACTCTGCCCATCGGGCCATAGACCACACTTTGTGAAAACGATAATTTACAGGTGACATATAATCTGATGCGTTTAGGTCTGTTCCAAGATGTAGAACAATGTATGGCTTAGTCTGTGTGTTAGCAAAGTTTTCTACTTGAGAATCTAACTGTGGAACTTGTAACATTGGCACACCACCATCGTATTCTAAATCTTGCATACCATCGGCATAGTGATGACCTATAAAACTTTTTCTTGTATTGTTGTGTTTGGATTCGTGTATTGCTTTGGTCAACCCAAAACCATACTCAATGTGGTATGATCTTTTCCAATTATTATTTAGCAGTTCCCACAACCAACCGCCAGTGTCTTTATAACTCTCTCTCCAAGAGTCAATCCAAATCGGGTGTTCCTTTGTATCATCTTGAATGGTCATAAGGCCGGGGTGATGTGGGTAAGAATTAGGGGATTCTGGCACTTGAACAGAAATAACATTTTGATTTGATAAAACTTGTGATGCCATCTGTCCAATGATTGTATTATCAATTACTAAAATAGGATAAGAGTTTTTCTCTTTTTTTCTTTTCGTAATCAACGAACGAATAAAACAAGTCTGTATTATACGAGCACCTAAACCACCTGCTAAGTTTAGAATATAATACTTACCCTTTACATCTAATGATTGTTGTTGCGGTTGGTTCATAACTCACCATAAAAGAAAAAAGTTATAATAGAATACCTCTCTACTATAACTTTAATCTAAAAATCGTTGATTATAAACCGTTATCTATGTTTTTAGCTTGCCCAACCTGTTACACTAGGATACTCTGGTGCATTAAATTGTGC
>VMHT01114642.1_pt1 | contig 10573 bp, 10 predicted proteins | sample 4693611 | NCBI WGS metagenome assembly VMHT01 (sample SAMN12280063, study PRJNA550983) | marine metagenome | isolation source: seawater sampled from same location over 5 years 0.02-0.2 micron viral filtrate | place: USA: collected off the coast of southern California halfway between the port... ...
CGCCTTCGGGGCGGTCGGCTTGAGCGCCCACTCCGACACCAGGTGGCTGGTTTTGGCGTCACCGTCCTGAGAAAGTTCCTGCTCAAGAAAGTTACGTCCGTTCAGTGTGCAGATTGACACAAAGTCTGGGTCAATCAAGAACACCCGGTCGTTACCCATCAGACGAGATGGAACCGCCTCGACCGTGCCGAAATCGGTCAAGAAAACACTGGTAGACCCGACATATGTGACTTCCTTAGCGGCAGTCATGTTCACGTCGTTAGAAACCAGATTTCCTGACGCACTGAGATCAGAAAAATTGGCTCTATTAGTCGCACTGGCGACCATCAGACGTGGGTTACCTCCGTCGGTCCAGGCATCCTGCATTCCATCTTCGATCAGGGCAAGTGTCAACGCCCGGGCGGTTCCTGCCGTGATGGTATTGGTTCCTATGCCATTGGCAAAGGCACCTGAACCGGCACCAACACTACCGTTGGTTATCCAGCAACTTAGGCTGGCTGATTTACGAGGATCAGAACCATCACGGGCAACGTCTGTATCACCGACTGACTTTTCGATGTCTCTACGCAGCTCCAGGGCTTTTAAGACCTTTTGATAATTATGTTCTCGTTCTCTGCCGGCAGTATCTACGGCGTCGAGGGTACCAGATGTGGCAAACACCTTTTTGGAGATCTGGTGATAGTTACCAATTCTTGCAGTTGGTGTTGCCGCAGCGGTTGAAGTTGTTGCTCCCTCATTATGGTAGTTTGTGGCTGAGGCCGAAGTCAATTCCTGGACTTGCCATTCCACAAAGATACCGTTTGAGGTTTCTTTTTTCACATTGGAAAAAATTGGTGTTTCTGCCGGGTCTATCCGGTAAATTATGTCAGCGAGCATTTCCTTTTCGCCAACGGCATTTTGGGTCGTAAAGACGGCCATTTTTTTTGCTCCTTCGGGCTTATCTGCCCATTAGAAATTCAACAGCGGCATCCACGGTTCCAGCGTCTTGAAAACGCTTTTTCGCTTCTTGCCGAGAACGGGAAGCAACTTCTCGCTTGGTCTTAGGGCGTCCTGCCTTAGCCATTTTCGGTGCCTGTCTTGCCTTCTTCTTGGCGGCGGGTTTCTTCGACTGAAGGTTGTCCCACTTCCAAGCCTTATACAGAAGTTCGATTGCCCGTGCGTCAGACGCATTTTCAATCTCCTCCTGCGAGAAGCCAACTCGGCGTTGTGCATACTTTATGACTTCCTGACGCTCATGTTCACGGGTCTCGTCATTCTTCCACTCAGGTATGCGATTGAGCATATCGACACGTTGCGTATGCAGGTGTTTCTTCAACTCCTTTTCACGCTCATATGCCTGCTCATGGGCTACACGCTGCCTTTCGGCATCGACATTTTTCTGCTGTTCTTTGTACTGGTCGTACTCCGCCTTGGCTAAAAAAAGGTCACGCTCACTCATTGTTTCGGCTAATGCTCTCCAGTCAGGTTCCTGCTCGGTTGTCTGCTGGATTTGGGCGCTCAACTGATCAAGTTGCTGCGCGTAGTAGTCTCTGGCCTGCTTTGTTTGAGCCGCTTCGGCCTCAAAGGCTTTCCGTTGCTCGGCAAGTTCCATCGACTTCCTAGTAAAAGACTGTTGTCTCTGATACCCGTTTCGCAGCTCGTCTAAGTCTACCTCTACTTCTTCACCGTCAACTTTGACTGTGTAGGTTGCTTGAGGCTCTTCTTCGTCTGCGTCGTACTCATCATCGTCATAGTCTTCTTCGCCTTCACTGGCATCATCATCAACATGGTCATCTTCCGGCGTCTCATCGACGTGATCGGTTTCTACCTGCGGTGCCTCTGCCTCTGGCTGTTGAGACGCCTCTTGCGTCTCAGTCCGCTCTTCTGTTGCATTATCCGTTGGGGGATTGCTCAGAAGGCTAATTGCGTCATTCATTGAAATATCGCCGGTTCCTGCTGGATTATCGGACATAATTAAATCACCTTAATTTTGTTACAGTTGCCCGCCGCCTGAAATCGTCAAGCTGCGCTTCGGCTAACTTACCACTTTCTATAACGCTTTGAAAATACCCCTTCAATGCGCCTAAAGATTGAGACAGAAAATAAACTCTCTCTCTATTATCTGTGTCCTTAACGTCGCTATTTTTCCAAGCCTCTGTAAACTGCTCATCCAAATAGTCAAACGCCTCGTTCAATAACTCGTTACGAAGCAGAGCCTCAGCTCTTTCCGCTCTGGCCTGCTTGTCCCTCGCCTTTATCTCATCCATTTTGTTTTCCTAAGACAGTAAAGTGTACCCTGTTAATTGTGGCGGTCGTCGAAAATATTCTGGGTATGTTGCGCCCCTCCTGCGAAAATCCATATTGGCGGCAGTAAAGTCTTGTGGCGTTCCAAAGCCAGCGCCGTAACGATCCTGAAACTCCGCCAACCCTGTCGGCGCAACGTCAAGCAAACCCATTCTCGCATACGCTCCATCTTCTGGTATCACGCCGCCAGCTCCGTCGTCGGGCCGAGAGCCAGATGTGTCCAACCGGCAAGCCTGCAAATCGTCGTCAAATATGTACCCCTCGTCACACTGGCCGGTCGCTGGGTTGACTGGTCTTGTCTCTTCTTCAGAGGGGCCGTCACCGAGCGTCGGGTCAGACCAGCCTGTCGCTTCATTACCCTCAATCGGATTTCCAGAATAAACCAGACCACCAAAACCAAAAGGATCGGGGCCAAAAACGCCTTGAATGTTTCCAGCTTTATCAAAAGCTGGCATGTGTCCTTTTTCCAACCCTGATTTAATATTTTCTAAATTAAACATCCCAATTTTGCCTAAAAGGCCACCAAAAAGACCCGGAAGTCCATAGCCAGCCCTTGCATTTGCCATCCGGCCCTCAAGTTGACCAAACGCTCTGTCAAGCTCACGACCAGAGACATTATATCCAAGCCCTTTGCCCATTTGGTTGAAGCCTGCTTTGAACGAAGCTTCCATTGCCTTCGACGCTGGGCTTCCAAAATCAAACCCTCTGGCGGCTTCAATATCTTGCGCTGATGGATTACGGGAGCCGTAGTCTTTCTCTGTGGCTCTATTCATAGTTTGTTGCGATGCGCTCGGTGCAGAGCCAAAAGTGTCAGCTATAGCGCCAGCGAGGCCTTCGCTCCAACCGCCACCCATATCGCCGGATGTATCGCCCCCTGCTGGGCCGTCCATATCGTCAGCAGGGTCACCCATGCCACCACCACCAGGAGAGCCGCCCGCAGCAGTGCCCATATCACTTTCATCTACATCGTCATACGCCGGAATACCCATAGGGCCCGGGTCGCCGCTGCCACCGCGAGATCTTAGAATTTCCGCTTCTTGTGGTGTAATGTAGGCTAGTAGATGATCCTGTCCGCGAATGACTGCATTGCGGGGTGGCATGATTTTCTTGTATTTGGCCATTACTGCGCCCTCGGAAGGTTAGTTGATATTTCGGCGTCGGTCATTGCCTTAGCCACGCGAAGCTCTGCCTCAGCGGATAATTCCTGACGGCGAAGCTCAATTTCCATCTGCATTTTTTCACGCTCAAGCTGTATATCTGCCTGCATTTTTTCACGCTTCAACGCAATGTCGGCCTCGGCCTTTTGCTGCGCGAGCTGTAGATCCATTTGCGCCTTTTGCTGCTCAAGCTGCAACACCTGCTGGAGCTGCTGCTGCTCAGGCGAAGGCTGACCCTGTTGACCCTGTTGCATCTGCTGTTTTTCGGCAACTTTCTGAGCCACAAGTTCTGGCGGATTAAAGAACTGGTCGGCATCCTTAAATCCGCCAATCTCCGCAATAGACCGCAAAGTGGCGGCATATTGCTGCGCCGTTACGAGCGGGTTATCTGCGCCTAACTGCATTAGGATCTGTTCCTGCTTTGCCGCAATCTGCGTCAGAAATGCAATCTTTGTCTCATCGTCAGTCGTACCCAAACCAACGCTCACAATCGTATCAAACTGCGACTTCCACTCAGCCGGATTAACCGGCACAAATTTGTTACGGAGGCGCATAATCTGTGGCTTGTTGTCGTGTTTGAGGACTAGAGCCAATATACCTTGGAACGCGCTCTTGACACCAGTCTCAGCCATGGTTCTGGCATAACTCTCCAACTTAACCTGAGCGCCGCGAACTGTAGCACTAACGGCTGACGCAGTCGACGACTGCAAGCTGTTAGCGTCAAGCCCCTGAGACGCACGGCTCATGCCGGTGCGCTGCTCTTTTACTGTATCCAAATAATCCATCAGCGGGCGGATTTCGTTGCCGACTGATGCGCCAGCTAATGGCTGGATCATGCCTGGTTGGCGAACCCGGATAATGCCTCCAGCCTGAGCATCCAGTAAATCGTCGAGATTTACGGCCCCCTCGACGGCTGCTATGCGCGGCAGTGTCGATGAGTACACACTGTCCAGATATTGGCGCATCAGGGTGGTCTTGATAACCTGCAAGTCCTCGGTCATGTCGTAAATGCTGCGGCCAACCAAACGGTGCGGCATCAGAATAGGCGAGGCAACGGCAAACGGGATATGGTCCCACGGCTCATTGTGCAGGACATGCTGGCCCTCAGAGCCAATAGCGCAGATACGCCGACGCTCTGCTATGCCGTCGCCGTCGTAATCCATGTTAACAATGCACTCGTAATAGACGACGCTCCGCATTGTCGGGTCGGCTGGGTCGACGCCGGTTGACGCCTCCAGATCCTGAAAACGGTTGCTGACTTCTTCCTCAACCTTTAGCTCGTCTTCGCCCGCATACTGCTCAACCTCGTCGCGGTCGTATCCCATAGCCACAAGATCCGATACAGTCAGGGTTGTGCGGTGCGCCATAAAGTGCGCGTCCTCTAAAGACGTGGCGCGGCGGTTCACAAGAAATTCTTCCGGCGGCACGTTAATAATCTTGATCTCACCCTCTTCGCGGGTCACGCGAACCTTCAGGTCGTACTCCGAGCGAAGCGGAATTGTGTCGCCGCTCTCGTCGTCGTAGATGCTCTCCATAATCGTCTCGGACTGCTCGACAATTTTGACGTTAGGGTCGTTCATCAGCATTGTCAGCTCTTCCTCTGACAACCCGCTGTACTCCTCCTCGTCGACTTCTTCCTTGGTTTCGTAAAAGAATTTTATGACGCCCATGCGAAAAAGCAGTGCGTCTTTGAAAAACGTGTGCAGCAATTTATAGCCGTCATTACGCTGAATAATGTGGTTTACATAATCGGACGCTTGCTCTGCCGCCTCAACGTCCTCGGCAGTCCTTCCGGCAAATCGGACATATTTATCGCTAGATGTAAATACACGCATAAGATTGGGCATAATAGCCTCAACCGTGTCCGCAACCTCGGTAGACACGACGGCTGACCGACCTTCGACTTCATTGCCAAGAGGCTCACCCAGATAGAAGTCTAGAGCGCGGAGGCGCTCTTGCGTGTACTCACTGTCAAAGTGGTTTAGCGCGTCCGTTATCTCACCTGAGACAATCGAACTGAGCTGGTAGTCATCCATTTTTGCCATTTCTTTTTGCACCTTTTGCCGCACGTTTCGGCGCGGACTTTGGTTTGTCCGGTTGTGCATTATCGCACAAAAAGCGCGGCGGATCTATGGGGGGTTGCGGGCGACGTATTCGGCCCACTAACGGGCGGCGCACCATCATTGTAAAGTAACCTTGCGCGATTTCTTTTTCGCTTTTTTGGCAAAGCCTTTAATCGGCGCACCGCGCTTGCCAGCAGTCTCGGTCATGCCTTTGCTGGTCTGCACAAACTTTGCCGGAACCGGAGCAGGCGTCATGTCGGGCATGGCGTTAAAACCCTGAATACAACGCTGCTTAATTTCGCAGCGGCCCTTATAGGGGCAGGGATCACATACAATCATGCTTTTCTCACTTTCTTTTTTCTCTTCTTCGCGGTCTTTGCAGCCGCCTTGAAAGCCGCAGCCGTGGGCGCACCCTTGGCTCCGACCTTTCTCATTTTCTCACCGCTGCCCGCCTTAATGCGTGCGCGTTTCTTGGCGATATTGCGATACAAGGACATCAGCAGTATTTGCCGAGAACTTGCTTTGAGCCTTTTTTGCCGCCTTTTTTCTTGCCGTATCCAGCCATATCTTGCTTTCCTTTTCTGTTAATCGTTTTTTGAATATGTACCATAAACGGTGTTAGACGACCGTTTCTTTTTTTTCTTTCCAGACAACACAAGTTTACGATTGGTAAACTGATCAGCCACAGTGTTAATTACATCAGAAGCTGGGTTCAAAAAATATGTAGTCAAAAAATTTCCGTTTTTACCATATTTCATGTCTTTTTCCTTGCCTTCTTTTTGGCTGTTTCAGACAAATCAGAAAAGTGAACGACCTTTTTGCTGGCAGGCGTCATGCGGGCCCCGGTCATAATTGTGCCGTCCTTGTGCTTGTGAATAGCGCCGCGATACTTGGTGCCATCCCGAAAGTAATGTAGTCCTACTGCCATATCAACACTTCCACCTTCTTCTAGCTGCCTTGCCGCGTGGGCTAGTCCAGCTCCTTGATCTAGCGCAAAAACTTTTACGCCGCTTTGCATCCTTGCTACCGGCTTTGACTTTGCCGGTCACAGGTGCCTTTAGTTTTGAGCCTGTGGCTCGGTTGTATTTTGCACGACCCTTCGCAGTAAGTCCACCACCAGCCTTAACCGACTGCTTTTCACCGCGTCCGACTGATAGGCTGACGCTTTTCTTGCGTGGGGGCATTAGAACATAATCCCTTTTGGTTGCACTCTGTCTTGGCGCATTTGCTCGCCGCTGGCAAGTAAACCAAGGCCGCCAGCGCTGAATAGCGGAACACCCTTTTTAATGGCCTCGCGCATTTTAGGCGTGATTTCGATGGTGAGTCGTTCAGCCTTATCAGCTATATTTTGCTCATCCATACGCACCTGCATAGGGCCAACCTTAGCGTCAGGGTCAAAACGCTTGGCGACTTTTTCGGCGGCTTTCGGAATAATTTTATCGTAAAAAGGTATAAGCCCTTCTTCGTTCCAGCGGTCATACTGAACGTCTCCAGAAGAAAAGGACACATAGCGCTTATCTTCTTCGACAGCCTTGGTCAGCAGACGCTTGATACCAACCTCAGCAAACTTTGCCGAGTTACCGACAAATGGGGCTTTTTCTAGTGGGTTTTTGTCCAACTTTTCATAAGCGTCATCGTACATCCTTTGAGCAGACTGTCTGTTTTGATAAAGCGTTTCTAGCTTATCATCAGTACGCCTTAAATTTTGTACGTCGTTGTAAGTATAATCAACACCCTCGCCAAAATGATTTTTTAAGTAATCAATAAATTCTTCAGAGCGTTTGTTCTTTAACGCCGCGTATTCATCTAATTTTCTGGAAAGGTCAAAAGTCTCCTTTTCACTAGGGCCATCTCCAAAGCCCAGTTTTCTGCCCTGCTGCCCCCAATCAGACTGCAACTCCTCAACGTACAGAGTGTCGCCAGCATCTTTAGCCATCTTGCGATCTTTTGTGCGCGTGTGAACAGCAATGTTAGGCTCATCAAAATGAGAGCCAAAGGTGAATCCTTCCTTCATGCCTTCATACTCAGGAACTTGCAAAAGTGTTTCTCGGTAATTTTCTCCCCCCGGTTCTGTGTATTCGCTAAACCTAGTTTCCCCACCGCTGTACCCGACCAAACCACGATCCATAGCATGATTCTCAGCTTGAATACGCGCCTCGCCCAAAGAGTATGGAATATCGTTGCCTCTAGGGTCTATTGGTTTCCCGCCATCATCGTTGATAGTGTAACCCATTTCGTCTGAGCCAACAATCTCATAGCCGGTGTCAGGGTCTTGAAGGCGAACCACTGGATCGTAATTGTACTGGTCTATAGCAAGCCTTTCAGCTTTTTGGCGCAAAAACATTTCTGTGTTCACGTCAAGATCGTCTATGTTCCCATCTAACAAAGCCTGAGTTATTTGCTCTTTTGTTTCAGGTATTTCTCCGTATTGAGTTTTTTTAGGAATATCGCCTATAGAATCAAGGAAATATTCAGTATTGTAAAACATAAGATCATCGGCTTGTTCATTGACATAATCAGAGCCAAAAGCCTTATAGACATCAAGGGTCTCCGCTTCTGCGGGAAAGTTCATTCCCGAAAAACTTTCCTCTCCACCATAGAAAACAGTTTCTTCTGGCCTGATCCGATTACTTTCTAGCAAGCCAACAACCTCATCCTGAGTAACCTGAGGCTGATCGAGCAACCCACGCAGACCGGGTGTAAACGCAATCTCGTCTGGCTTGACACCGGCTTTGATAAGCATCTTCTCAATTTGCTGGCCTGTGCCTTTGGCCTGAGGCAAATTTTGGGCAGCCTCAAGCGCCTGACTGTAAAAACCCAAATCGTCGATATCGCGCACAGGTGCGACAGGCGCTTCCACCTGCATAGCAGGGCCGCCATTGTCGCCCATACGACGAACAATCATATTGTCGATTGGAACAGTTGGGTCGAAGCCAGTGTTTAACTGAACACCACCTGCACGCTCTGCCACACGCGCTGGAGCGCCAGCCGCATACGCCTTTGCAGCGTCAGTTGTCATGTCAACAGCTCGACCAAACGTGGCTGCCCCACCAGTGGGCGCAAAAACGCCGCCAGCAATTCGGCCAACCAGCTCCTCAGTGCTATTTGTCGGGCGCTGGTAATCTACACCCAAATAATCACCAAGGTCGGCATATTTGTCTATTAGGTACTCAGAACCGCCAAAGGGTTTTTCGCTGCCAAGGCCAAGTGGCTGCAACGCCATATTAGCCAGATCAACAGGCGCGCCGATAAGATCAAATGGGGAATACAGTATGCCGCGTCCAATATCCGCTGCGCCGGTATAGTCAGCGGGCTGGGCCAGCAGCCCCTGCTGATATGCGCCTCTAAATTGATCCACTAAACCACCCAATTCGTTTTTGGTTTCAAACTGCGATTGTGATTATAGCCTCTTGAGTAGCCTCCGGCAAGCGCACCTTGCTGCGCGAAGCTCAGGACAAAAGCATCCGCCACGTCGGGCGACCTTTGGCCGCGTCGCTTCATCTCGTCCTTGCTCTCAACCTTCAGCTTGCCCGTCGATAAATATTTATAACGGATGCCAGTAAGCTCGGCAATCAACGTGTCGTCGGATGGCATCTTAACGTCACGCGCCTCAAACCACTCCCGCGCCGCCCAAAACAACTCGTCGCGCAACCTGTTAAACCGATCCTTCAAAGACGCAGTCTCAGACACGGATATGCCAACGGCGGGCATGTCCAGCTCCCTCAGCCGGTCAGCCAGCCCCGCGCCAAGCCCAATCGCATCAATATAAATAGCCTGCGGACGCATCGAATAAGGCACCGCGTCGTACTCGGAAAGCACAATCCCCGCCAGCTCCATCAGATCCTTATTCTGCCAAGTCTTAACCGGCTCAATCAGCACATTGCCCTGCCGTTTCGCCAGCGCGGACCTGTCCGAGCCAAAACGGGCAACGTCCAAACCCCAGACAACGGGGGTGGTGGGACCGGCCTCAACATCTCGCGTCACCGCATCCTCGACCAGATGCAGCGGCAAAAGCACGTCGTCGGATTGCGTCGGAAACTCACCTAAAACACGCACCTTGAACACATTGCTGGCGCTGCCATATTTCGCCGCCATGTCCTCAATAAACTTCGGATCCACATATTCACCCTCCTCGCATGACACAGTCACGCAGTTCCACTTATCTCGGTCGCTGTGGAATGCGTCGTAAAAGTACCCATCCGAGCGGGTGGGGTTACCACACATCAGGATTTTGGCGCCTGGGGTCGATAACGCACCAGACGCCGTCTCAAAAATTACGTTTGGCACACCAGACGCCTCCTCAACCACAAACAGCATGTGCGGCGAGTGAAAGCCCGCCAAGCTCTCTGGGTTCTCCCTGCGGCTGGTACGAGCCACGGCAAAACTGTCAGGCGCACCCTTCAGGGCAATCTTGTCCGACTTAAACTCCAGCAGATCCTTGAACGCGGGCGGCATGTTCCGCGCCCAGCGGTCTATCTCCGTCCACAATACGTCCGACAACTGGTGGGCCGAGTTCGCCGTCACGGCCACCTTGCAGGGATAGTGCGTCATTAGCCACCACAGCACGACCCAGCTTTCAAACGCAGTCTTGCCGACACCGTGACCGGACTTGATAGCCACGCGGTCGTTACTGGCTATTGCGTCGAGTGCCTTGGCCTGCCACGCCTGAGGGGTTGCGCCTAGTACCTGCTCCACAAATAGAGTCGGATCTGCCCGTAGGGCGGCTATGGCCTCGACGGTGGCTTGGGTGTCGTTCATGCGTTACCTCCAAAGGGGGGGTGGTGAGGGGTATATATTTTTATCGCCGCCCCCGCGCCTGCGAGCGACGGGGGGGGGTGTTAACCGATTTTTGGTTAACTTTATACGTTTTTGCCATAAATGTCGCATAACGTTAATTATGCGCGGACGGTATTGTGTAAAATCAATCACTTAGTTGCCTGTGGATAACTTTTTGCCCTTTTTACGCTTGTTTGCCTGTTTATTAGGCAAATCAGAGTTAACTGAAATCTGGTTAACTTTGGTCGCGCGGGCGCGTAATCCGTCACTTGTGTTTTCTTTATGCTCTACTAC
>VMHT01130618.1_pt1 | contig 10571 bp, 15 predicted proteins | sample 4693611 | NCBI WGS metagenome assembly VMHT01 (sample SAMN12280063, study PRJNA550983) | marine metagenome | isolation source: seawater sampled from same location over 5 years 0.02-0.2 micron viral filtrate | place: USA: collected off the coast of southern California halfway between the port... ...
CAGCCGTAGCGTAATCAGCAGAACTAAACGCTTTTACTTGTGCAAGGTTAGTAACCTCAGAATCCATCAACGCACCCGCAGCAGCAACATTAGTTGCATCAGTCACGTCTGCACTAGCTTCAACACCGTCTAGCTTTGTACCATCTGCTGCAACGTCACGACCATCTACAGTACCACTAAGGCTTATGTTGCCTGTGATATTTACGTTACCTGTGCCAGTAATGTCTTTACTGTTGAGGTCTAAGTTACCGCCTAACTGTGGTGTTGTGTCGCCTACTAGGTTTGGATTAATAGTATCCCAAGCACTTCCCGTGTAAATCCTAGTGCTGTTATCTGACGTATTAAAGTACCAATCACCTGTTGTTACTGCGTTACCGTTACCGTCTACAGTTGGGTTACTTGATTGTGCGCCTAAGTAAAGCCCGTCAATAGCGTCCTTAGCGGCTTCTGCGGCTGTTGCAGACGTGGCTGCTGCTGTAGCACTAGATGCTGCTGCCGTTGCGCTGGAGGCCGCTGCAGTGGCGCTAGAGGCTGCATTGGTAGCCTGTGTAGTAGCTGTTGTTGCTTGTGTTGTTGCTGTGGTTGCGCTGGTAGCTGCATTAGTAGCACTTGTGCTGGCTTCACTGGCTTTAGTAGTAGCTGTAGTAGCCTGTGTTGTTGCTGTAGTAGCAGATGTAGCAGCAGACGTAGCAGATGTTGACGCAGCAGATGCTTGTGTTGTTGCTGTAGTAGCACTACCAGAAGCACTGGTTGCACTGGATGCTGCCGCAGTTGCACTAGAAGCCGCTGCTGTTGCGTTAGTTGCAACACCGGACTCATTAGCCGCAGCGTTGGTTGCGCTGGTTGCTGCAGCAGTAGCCGATGCAGAAGCTTCGTTTGCTTTTGTAGTAGCAGTCTGGGCGTGAGTAGCTACCTGTGACGCATACGCATCTGTAGAGGCATCACCTGAACCACCTGTGCCTCTAAATATAGGCATAGACTACTCCTAAGAAAACAAACAAGGAAAGAAAAAGGGGCCATTGCTGACCCCCATTAGTTTTATTAGGCAGAAGGTACTGCCAAAACAAAACCAGCTTCAGGACGATACACTTGAACACCGTAGAGGGTGTCGGCAGTGTACAGAGTAGAAAGATACTCTTGCTTGTACTGAGTCTGAGAACGTACAGCCATTTGCTCTGCCATTACAACAGCGTCTTTGTGGAACAACAACGCAGCGCGAGTATCTACGCTTGATGCTGTATTGTCGCCTGCCGCCTCAATGGTTCTGCAGTTAGCAGACACATATACGTCTACGCCGTACAGGTTACCAATTAAACCGTTGTTAACAGTACCACCAGATACAAAGTCAGAAGACACGTATCGGTCAATACCCATAATCGCGTTTCGCGTTGCGGGTGGTATAATCAAATTACGATTATCCATCGGTACATTGTTGTCATCCATTTTCTGGATCATGTCACGGAAAAACGCATCCGTAAACTCGTCACCAGCTACCAGAGTGTCATCAGTGTACTGAGTGGTAGTTCCGTTATCGTTAAAGAAACAACCAGTGTGCTGGTAGTCAGTAGCGGCAGGGCTAAATACAACAGCACCACCATCACCAAAACCAGTACCAGCCGCGTGAAGGTCATTGTCGACCTGAACAGCTAACTGATATCCAGCGTCTTCAGTGTAAAACTGTCGCAGAGAAGACAGAGCCTGTACTTCTACGATGTCCTCAATCAAACGTGAGTACTCAAAGTGACGATCAACAGTTACTTGCAACTCAGTTTCTAGGTTAGCCTGAATCGTAACTGCTACAGATTCTGTCTTAGCAGAAGCAGAACCACGGACGGGCTTAGGGATGTGAATAACATCGCCTTTCTTGCCAGACATAGCGAGACGCTTAACAAGAGGAGCCATCTTCAGGTTCTTTTGGTAAGCAGCGATTACTTCATCGCTCCAGATTTCTGGGATAAAAGTCCCAGCAGCGGTTTTGTCTACTACAGCGTGGGCTGTAAAGTAGGCACCAGAAGTTTCATTAGCCATTGTAATTCTCCTTTAGGCTATCGAACCCGACCCTCTGAATACGCTTTGAGTAGTTCGTCCGACATGGACTGATAGCGCTCTGGGTCGGTTCTCATAAGTTTAATAATGTCAGCACGACGATAAACTTTACGACGAGATCCTTCTGCTGTTCCGCGAGCGTTGCCTGTTGATGCAGTTTTAACTGAACTCTTACGTGCTGCTTTTTCTGCTTGTGCAGTCTGTTGAACTATCTGGTTGCGCTCTTTCCAGAGGCTAAATAGCTCGTGTGCAGAATCGTAATCGTACTGTTGGTCTGCCTGAACAAACAACTGTGTTCGGACTTTTGACCCTTTAATCCACTCAGCAAACTTGGGGTCTTGCAGTATCTGTTCCATCTCAGGATGAGAGGACTTGAGTTGTGCAAGAGTAGCCTGTTGTTTGTACTGTTGTGTGTAAGCCTGTGCTTCCTTAATCTTAGGGTGGTTGTCTATAGCTCTACTAACAGCGGTCTTAGGATCGACAAAGAAATCTACATCGTCATCGTTATCATCTTGTTGTTGCTGTTGTTGAGGTGCTTGTTGGGTTGAGAGTTGTGTATGAATGTAATCATCAACAACTTTACGTAACTCGCCAACTTCCGTACTCTGTTTACCTGAAAACTTCTCAAGCTCTTGGTGCATCTGTACGAGGTCTTCAACAGATTTACCTTGGTACTTTTCTGGAACTTCAAGCTGCTGAGGTTGTTCCTCTTCAGGAGTCTCTACAGTATCTTGTGTGTCGAGTTGGTCTGTTGCTTCTAATTCTTCTTCCTTACGCTCATCAAGTAGTGTTGCTCGTGACATTCTAAACTTACCCCGCCTATTATTTTTATTAGGTTATGGAGGATTAAATGGGAGTTGGCCTATGAGGTTTCCCGCGTGGTTTGCCCAGCCTTCTCGTGTTCACGTACCCACTTCATGTGCCTGCCGGGGAAATCCCCAGAGGAACCATCAAGGATATGTGGAGTTGCTGATACAATCTTTGTAGCATTAGCACCACACCCGCACCTACTGGATGTAGTACCTGCTTCTACAAATTCTTCAAAGGTATGTCCGTTAGTACAACGAAAATCAAATACTTTAATCATCTTCTTCTGGAGGCTTAGATGCCTCTTCGTAGTTAGTTGTAACGATAGTTTCCATGTTGATTAAGTGGGCTAATACGTTTAGTTGTCCCTTACGAAAAAACATATCGTCAGCATCTTTAGCTGCTTCTATACTGTTAATCTGTAAAGCATTGTTGCCAAAGTCTTGCACAAGTTGCTTCCAGCCGTCAGTAATAAAAAGACTAAAGTATGCGTCGTAGTACTGCTGTGTTTCTTGATCCATCTTGAGGCCTTTTGGGTTGTCTCTTTTGTATTAAGTGTACCTAAGTACACCTATATTATACCATACTTTTGACTAAAAGTCAAGTATTATTTTATGTAAATTTTACCGTTTCTTGGCTGTTTTCTTAGCTTTCTTAAAGGCAGAAGCCTTAGGAGCGCCTTTTGATCCCGGTTTACGCATAGTTTCACCTGATCCAGCCTTGATACGCTTACGTTTAGCGTGTATGTTGCTGTATAGTCCCCTAGGCATTTTAGTACCCCGGCTTCTTTACTTTTTTCTTTTTCTTCTTAGGCGTTGTAGACATATATCCAAGCATAGCTATCTCCTTACTTTTTGTGGGCTTTCTGAACTTCAAAGTTTGCAGTCTTAGACGCACCCTTGTGTGGCTTGTATCCGTCTGCTGGGTTTTTCATTAATCTGTAACTATTGCCACTTTTCATCCAGTGATAACCTTTTGGCGCGGGTACTTTCATGGACTCACCTCTTTTACTCTAGTGTGTATATTTTAGTTAGTGAAGTTACCCACGATGTAGGTATAACAAGTTCTGCGTCTCCCTCTGTAACTTCTCCTTCTTCTAACAAAACATGAGGACAAATAATTAATTTATACTCGTCTTGATGTAGAACAGCACCAACAGAAACTGCAATAGCTGGTTTAAGAGTTTTTAATTCCTTTATATCTCTCCAGCCTACATTAGCTCCTCCTTGAGCGTCATGCCAAACAACGCAATATATATCTACCATTTAACTTTGTTTGCCCAATAAGCCGCAGAACACTTTCCTTTGGCTATGTTTTTAGCGTGACGAGCCTTAAAGGACTTACGCCTCGCTTTCTCCTTATCAGTCTTAGGACTCTTGCCAGCACCTGATACTCCTTGTTGTCCAAACCGTATAGTCTTAACTTTACCGTCGTCACATTTAGCCACAACTACGTGTGATTTCGTGGGGTGACTAGGCGTCCTTTTTGGCTTGTTGTACCCCGACACGCCCGCTCTTGCTAGTCTTGGGTCTTTTTCCTTTGGCACTGTTAGAGTCCTCCTTCTGGCGCAGGTCCGACATTTGGTCCTCTAGGTCCACGAGTTTGCGCTCCATCTCGTCTAAACGGTTGAACTGATCCTGGAACGCTTGGTTGATTTGGCTCAGGAACTGGTTCATTTCTGTCTGTGTCATTAACACGAGGTGTTACTCCTTTATTATCTAGTGCCTTTTCTTTTAACGCTACTTCAGCGATTTTTAACCGACGTTCAAACTCTCGGTCATCTGCATCTCCGTCTCTAAGATTACGCGTAATAGCGTTAATTTTATCAATTTCAAGTTCTTCTGGAGCCAACTCAGAGTCGATAAGGTACTTAGCAGCCCTAGCTTGAGACTCAGCAGCTTGTCCCTGTAGTGCTGCGGTTTGTGCTTGTTGAAACTGCAGTTGTGCTTGTTGAGCCATCTGAGCCATCTGTTGTGCTTGAGGATCTGGCTGAGACGCCTGTTGCATAGACGCAATTATCTCTTCGCGGTTGCTCAAGTTCATGTTGTCGATAATGCTTTGAATTAATATAGGATAGCTAGGACTGTCTTGCTTCATGGTCTGCAGAAGTTGTACAAGCTGTCCTACCTCGTATTCACGAGCAATAATACCTAGAGTAGACGTAGCGTTGAACTTGTAGTCAGCTACCGGATAGTTCTCAGGGTCAAACTGCATGTACCTGTGTGCAGCTTTAGATACAAAAGGTAACAGAAAAGACTGCTGGAAGTTAATCAGGGTGCGCTTATGACGTTTAATAATAGCACCAAGAGACATACTAATGCCAGCGGCAGTAGCTTCACCATTAACGTTGCCAGCAATTCCTGCTGAATCAACCGCTCCTGTAGCCTGCTGAACCATCTTCTGAAGCGCTTGTGCTTGTGCGAAAGTAATCTGACCAACTTGCCCAAAGTTAAACGGCTGTAATACTTCACGCGGATCTCCGTTAGTTAGAATCATTTTGCCCGGACGTACTTCAGGTTTAGCACCACGAGGTAGCCTAGTTGCGTCAATAGCAAGCATAGGATGAATTGTGAGACTCAGTGCGTCAATACGTGCGCGTAGCTCTGTGTCTAGCGCCTTCTGGCTGTTGTAGCCTTTTTCGCATACGCCACGCCCCCAGAATCTTCCAGGAACTACGTCCCAAGGAAAAGCTACCACAGGACGATCACCCATCATGTACGGATTAGCCTCAGCTTTTAGCAGTGTACCACCGTTAGCAATAACTACAATAGCTTCAACGTACATTGACTCTGACTCTACTTCTACATCTTCAGCCTCTAATAACTCACGAGGCACTAGCCCGTAGTACTTAGTTAGGCGAACCTTGTCGTCGTTGTAGATCGTGAGGTCTTGGTCAGGCTCTAGGTCTGAGTCAGGCGCTGCAGATTCAATGTAAACGTCCCTGTACACCTCTTGCTCTTGTAGAAGTTCTATAGCGTGCTTAGACACAAACTCATCAACAGCTACGCCCATAGCGTCTTCTACAGTCGTTGCTACAGGGTCTATGAGAAAGTTCTGAGGCAGTACTGGCTTGAGTTTAACAACGATTCTGTCAGTAATGTTTACACCTACAGCCTGCAACTGTCCTTCCATAATAGGCTGAGTAGCAGGAGCCATCTCCTTGATTTCCTCAAGAACTACTTCTCCTATGCCCGTGCCAAACACAGCGGAGTTAATCAAGCACTCTGCAACAGCCTTACGTACCTTACAGTTCTCAAAGTCTTCTGTTAGCTTGTTCCGTAGGTACTGTATGTCCTGACGGTCTTTGTCGTTAGTGTCGTCAGCGATGTCAAACCACTTACCTCTGCCAAACGTGGCTTCCTCTAGTTCTGCTACGTTAGACTCTACGGCCTGCTGCAACGCAGGAGATATGATTCTGGAACGCTCTGATCCTCTCTGAGAATCTGCAGGATCCCACTGTCCTCTCCAGAGCCTGTAGTACTCTTCAAACTTTGCTTCGTAATTTGACTCGTAGTGGTCACGCCAGTTTTCACACTTGGTCATTACCCACTCTTCCAGAGACTCTTCAATCATTAGAAGGTCTGGGCTATAGATATCTTCTGCCATAGTACTTTCCTTAAAGTATTGCTACGCTGTAACCAAGTGTAAAAAACACTACGGCAGAAATAGCGTAGATGCCATAGGTGTTAAACGGTCTAAAAACTCTGTGATTCACTTTAGTATCCTGCTACTACATCTAGTAGTTCGTGGTCGTCTATTTCAAAATCGTAGTGGTACGCTACTTGTGCTAACTGATCTACGTAAGCCAAAGCGTCAATTAAGTCGTCGTGGGTCAGAGGGTCTGGAAACTGGAACAGTTGGTCCAAGAACCTAGAGTTCCACTCGCCTTTACTCAGTGTTACGTATCCGTTCTCAAAGCGTCCCTGTAGCGCCCACATCACCCTGTCAGTCTTCTTCTTGTTACCGTGGGTTAGCTCCTCGACTCTGAAGAACGTCCCGTAGCGCTTTTGTAGGTCTAGCAGAGGAGACATTACGGCCTGCTTTGCGATTCCTCGTTCAATACCAACGCTGATAGGACGGTAGTCTCTGACCGCCTGAAATATCTTGGTGGCAGTCTCGTCAAGGCTCCACCGCCCATATATAATGTTATCAACGTACCAACCATCAGGACTAACTTTAACAACAGCGATTGCGGTTTCATCTAGTTTAGAGTTCTTCGTTCGTTTCTTGTTTACTTCCTCAAATCCAGCTAGGTCAACAGCTATATAGTAATCTCCAACCTCTGGCTCTTCTCCGAACTGTACCCAATCTTCTCTGAACATCTCTGAGCCTCTGGCTTCAAACGAGGCCATAAACTCTTGTCTAAAGGCGTAACTCGACATTGATTTCTTCGCCATGTCGATTTCAGATGGGTCCAACAGAGGGTTGTCGTAGCTGGTGAAATGCCAGCCCCGGTAAGTTTCATCGTCACCTAACTCCGCGTACTTGTACAACTCGTAGAAGTGATTACGTCCCATAGGCGTACCTATGAACATCGCAGAACCCTTTTGGTCTGCCAGTGCTGGACGGAGTATCTGTTCCCATACGTCAGGCTTCATGTCTGCGTACTCGTCCATCACGAGAAACTTCAAGGACACACCACGCATTGTCTCCGGCCTGTCGGCTCCCTTGAGACTAATCATGGCCCCGTTGACCAGCTTGATCTGCAGGTTGTTTATGTGCGAACCTGAGATAACAGGGTGTCCTAGCTCTAGCAGGGTTTGCCACATGATGTCTCTTGCTTGGCCCTGCGTAGGCGCAACGTAAAAAACTTGACCTCTGTCAGATTGTAGTGCGTTAATAATTAACATCCAAGCAGCCAGACGGGACTTCCCTGTTCTCCGTCCTGCAGCTACTACCTTGAACCTAGTAGGATCAGAGTAGACTTTTTGCTGCCACGGCAACAGTTGTACGTTAAGGTCTGTCACTTGGGCTAGTTACAAACTCCAGCGTCTTCTGAGTTATTAAACTGAGAGTCACCACAGCCGTACTTACCGTCGTTGTCTGTGTCACAGGCTCGTTGCCACGAAATCATGTCAAACGATAAGCCTTCAGACCACGGCACGTAAGTTTTACACCACTGGTGTGATCCTACTGTGTAGTCGTCTGACACTACTGGTACGTAGTCACGCTTAGTCCACGGCTTCTGTACACGAAAGAACGTGTCTTTGTTACCCATCAGTTGTCTCTTGAACAGAGAACTACTAGGCGTACTGATGTAAATTTCTTGGTTCTCTGGCAGGGTGTACGTAGATCCGTCATCGTAGTTGATAACAGTTTCTGCTTTTGCTCCCACAGCAACCAGTGACATGAGAAATACTGCTGTAAAACCTAGTACCATTTCGTTGATAGACTTCATTGTATAAGTTCTCCTACGTTATTTAGGGCTTCTTTAAACTCTCTTGAACCACCAAAGTGGTAAAAGATTTGAGGAATACTCCTCTTGCCACTTATGGCTTCTACTAAGTCCCAACCGGCTTGACCTGGAGGTATGTGGACGTACTTGTACTTTAGCTCGTGTTCTTCTGCTAACTTCTTAGCTCTACGACACGCAGAACACCAATCAGCACCGACTATAGTAATCATGTGGTTGCAGTATTAAACGAGAGTCCAGTGTAGGTTAAATCAAAGGTTATTAACGCAGTGACATCACCTCCTGCTGAACTAGCTACTCTTAATCTATCTGTGGGTTGTAAAATAAACATAGCACCGTTTGAAATCTCTAAGTAATCTTTGGAGGTTAGCGGTTTAGCGTTAAAAATATAAAACTTGGCAGTATATGAGCCATCTCCGTCAGTATCGTTTTCTACAAAGGCTGTCATGTTGTTTGTAGAGCCGCCGTGGTTACTCAAAAACAGGTAGTTTATGTGTGCAGAGTAACCGTTAGGCACCTCAAAAACAGTTGTTGTGCTTGTTGACGTTAGCGTTACGCTTTTTGTAAATAACATTAGGAATACGTCCAGATTACAGGGACAGTTCCCCGTGTATCAACGTGAATAAAGTCACCAGCGACCCCTATGCCAGTAAATCCCATAGATAAAGCTTCTCTTATTAACGTGTACCGATGTGCAGCGTTTGTTGTTTTTATGTCTGCTGCAATGCCTTGCGCGTGGGTTCCCGGTACGTCCTTTTTAGCTTCTATGGGGTGGCTAGGGCTTCTGTAGCCGCTGGTGATAACAAAAGGGAAACCGCAGTTGTCCCTGAGTTGGTCTAACTTTAGTAAAAACTCTTCCTCCATACGGTTCTCACCAGTATGTTGACAGTTAAACTCTTCTTTTGTGAAGTTCTTCATATTACTTTACTTCGTACCTGCGTCCTTCAAAAGTAAAAGTTTTTTGTCCGTTCTTTTTAGCCTTGCCGTAGGCTTCTTGGAAAGCCTTTGCAGACTTTGATCCTTTTTTGTACACAGGATAATCTTTTGGGTTTGTTCTTTGGTCAGAAGATTTAGCTTTTGCTTTAGCTTTTGCTTTAGCTTTTGCCTTAGGTTTTGCTTTAGGCTTGTCTTTTTTATCTGACATAGCTGAAGTTACAGCAAGTGTTCCTCCTACTCCCGCAGTAGCGCCGGTGACGTTACCAACGCTAAAAGATTTCCTAGCTGTATCTCTAGTAGCTCTTTGACTTTTTGTCACAGGAGCTATCTTTTTTTGACCCGGAGTTGGCTTAGTAGTTACATCTTTAACGTGTTTACGCGCCTCGTCAACTGCTTTTTTACCATATTTTGTTATGGCTTTTGTTACTCCTTTTGAGGCAATAAAACGAGCAACTACCATTACTCCTGCTACTATAGGTGCTGGCATCTTAGTTTTCCTCCTCTTGACACTCTTGACAACCGCAGTCACAGCCTGAAAGTTTACTCCTCAACGAGTTCACCCTCAATTGTGCTTCCGTCTTCAGTGCCTCCAAGAATTTCTGTGCTTCCGACACCAGTGATGTTAATCTGTATTGCACTTCTTCCATTGTCTTTTACCACCTCTTTTTCAAATGCACCTACTGGGAGTATTCTGTCCATCACTAGCTTCCACGCTGCTGCCTGATTCTTGTGATCGTGGTCTAAAGCAGCCTCAAAGATAGTCTCTAGTACCTTAATGGACTTAGGACTAGCTAACATCCTAGCCTTGTACTCATTAATTATAGTAGCATCACCCTTAGGTCTGCCTACTTTACCTCTAGACCCTGCAGTTTTAGCCTTGATTTCCTTTTGCTTAGGCCTACCTCTGGGTCTCTTTTTAATATTAATCTCTTTTCTAGCTGCTGCTTGGGCTTCTAGGGTGTTTTCTTTGGTTTCTAGGGTGTCACCTGACGACATTCTCCTGTATCCTTATGTTTAACGCTAGTTCGCATGAGTCCCCTGCTTAGGTTGCAACAGATGAGGGGATCTATACGAACTATACAACACTCAATCTTTAGTCCCACACCTGCTTCACTAAATACATCCTAATATCTACCTTATATTATACCATACTTTTACTCAAAAGTCAAGCTTTATTTTATGTAAATAGTACACAAGCTATACTATAGGCGCACCTATTTAGTGCATTTGTGTCAACACAGGGTAAACACGAGGTAAAACAAGGCGCTAGGTAGGGCATAAGTAACATGAATAGTCCCTATTTTTTTCTTAAATTTACCTTCTGGTGTGCTGAGGTAGTAACTACATAAGATAGCACGCGCGTCCACGG
>VMHT01090671.1_pt1 | contig 10570 bp, 7 predicted proteins | sample 4693611 | NCBI WGS metagenome assembly VMHT01 (sample SAMN12280063, study PRJNA550983) | marine metagenome | isolation source: seawater sampled from same location over 5 years 0.02-0.2 micron viral filtrate | place: USA: collected off the coast of southern California halfway between the port... ...
ATATATTGTAGGTAATGATTTTAACTCTATCAATCCAGTAACAGGACAACCAGAGTTTTTCTTAAAAAAAATTTTTAAAGGTGCTAAGAAGGCACTAAAAAGTATAGCACCATATGCTGGCACTCTAGCTGGTTTAGCTGGTGCAGGACCCATGTACTCTGCACTTATTGGTGCAGGTGTACCATTGTTAGCTGGTAGTGACGCTGGAGATGTTATTGCTGGAGGCATTGGAGGATTTGGTGCAGGTAAAATTATGGGCACTAGTGATTTCTTTTCTGGATTACCAGCACCAGAGACTGGCATATTTGCTGGTGGTGAGTACGGTAAATTAGGACAAAATTTAGGGTTACAAAGTGCAGAAGAGAAAGCAACTTTTGATCAAATGCAGGCAGATGTAATGGCTAATGATGCATTAAACTCAGCTGAAAAAGTAGAACAATTAGAAGCAAATAAAAAATTATATAAAAAAGGTATATTTGATAATCCAGTTGCCTTGGGCACTATCGGAGCCGCATCTTTACCATTAATAATGCAAGGTTTAAAACCTGAAGACCAAGGATCAATCGAGGATAAATTTCCTGGTTTTTATAGTTTGTACCCACAAAATACTTACTATGGTCAGTTTGGTAATCAAATGCCTATGGCCGCTGATGGTGGTATCATGGACTTAGAGTATATGGATAAGTATGCTATGGGTGGAGAGTTTCCAAGAAGACAAGGTCAGATCTCAGGACCTGGTGGACCTAAAGATGATTTAGTTCCTGCAATGCTGAGTGATGGAGAGTTTGTAATGACTGCAAAAGCAGTAGACAATGCTGGCGGACCACGGGCCATGTATGACTTAATGAATAAATTAGATCCAGAATCATCAAGAGGGGTAGGTATGGCATAATGGAAGAGATAATTACTTATAATAGATTAGCACCTTATATAGAGGAGAGAGGCAAACAGTTATTAACTTCTACATTTGGAGATCCTAACGCTGTACAACAGCCAGGCGAATCTGATGCAAACTTTCAAGCTCGTAAATTAGGTAGAGCAGGTGTACCACAACCAATAGCTGGTTTTCAAGTAGCAGGTCTATCTCCCGAGCAACAACAAGCATTAACTATGTCTCAACAAGGCATAGGTCAATTTCAACCTTTCTTAGATCAAGCTGGAGCCACAATAGGTGAGGGTATACAAGCAACAAGAGGAGCGGCTAGAATGTTTGCTCCTACTGCAGAAGGAATACAAGCTTACATGGATCCTTATCAACAATCAGTTACACAAAATGCTTTAGCAGAATTAGATAGACAAGCTCAATTACAACAACAAGGTGTCGATGCACAAGCAGTATCTGCAGGTGCTTTTGGAACAGAACGTGCTGGTATACAAAACGCTGAAATGGCCAGAAACTTACAAGATATAAAATCAAGGCGTATATTTGAAGATTTATCAAGAAACTTTCAACAAGCACAGCAAACAGCACAACAATCATTTGAGGCACAACAAGGTAGACAATTTAATGTTGGTCAACAGTTAGCAGCACTAGGTGGTCAACAAGCTGGACTAGGTCAATTGCAACAAGGTTTAGCAGCGCAAGATGTTGCACAATTGCAACAAGCTGGTGGATTAAGACAACAACAACAACAAAATACTTTAGATGCTATGAGAGCTACGCAACAACTTGCAGCTCAAGAGCCTTTTCAAAGACTATCATTTGCATCTGGTATTTTAACAGGAACCCCAGCATCACAGATGGCTGTTCAACAACAACCGTCAACTAGTCCACTAATGCAAGTTGCTGGACTAGGGATCATGGGTCTCGGAGCATACAAAGGACTAAATATAGGTAATCCCATAGGATAAGCATGAGCGTACTTGATAGAAAAATGTTCAAAAAAGTAGCCAAGCTAAGACATGGTGGTAATCCTTATATTAATCATAACACAGGACTACCAATATCACCTATGACTAGTTTAGCTGGTGGTATGAATCCAGTTGATACTAGTGTTTATCAAACAAATCAATATGCACAGCCACAACCAGAGACACCGTTACAAGATGATACATATCAAGGTATTGTATCTGGCTTAAACGAATTTCAACCAATAGCAAATACATTTGCAGATACTCTTTTTCCAACAAAAAGTGCAGAAGAATATGCAGAAGAGGCTAGATCATTATATCAAAAAGATTTTACTGCAGAAAAAGCATCTATTGAGGCACAAAAACAAGCAGACGTAGCATCTTCATTAATAAATTTTGGTGCTAGGTTACTTACTGGTAGGGGTAAAGCACTTGATGTTTTAGGACAAGCAGCACAACAAACAGTGCCTGAATTTTCAGCAGCTAGAAGAGAAACTAGAAAAGAAGAGGCGGCAGTCAGAGCAGCTGAAAAGGGTGTAGAGGCACAAAGAAGAACATATGCACTAACTAAACAACAAGAAGACGCTGTCAACAGAGCAAATATCGTTAGTCAAGCCATGTTTTCTAATTTAGGTTTTTTACAAGAATTAGGTAAATTAAAAAAATCAAACGAGCTAGATAATAAAAGTAAATACAAATTAGTAAAAGATAATGCCACAAATTTAAATACAGAAGTAACCTTAGAGGCTTTTAATAAAGATTTAGAATTACCTGAAAACGAAAGAAGATATAGTCTAGCTGTAGATTATCAAGCACCTTTCACTGCATATGATAAAATTGTAGGCGAGAATAGATTTTTTACAACGTATGAGGAATTTGCAGTAGCTAATAGTGCAGAACCAGGTCGTTACGATGATAAAAGAGATTTTAGAGAAAAAGATTGGAAAAGAGTTATAAACTTATCTACAAAAAAAATTGAGTTTGTAGAGTCAGATAAATTAGATCCTAGCGTACATGTTCCAACAGACAACACAGATTATATATTAGCTTTTGATAATCAAAATCAAAATAAATTAGTTTACTTACCAAAAGATATGCCCGTAGATGCATCTAGATACACATTAAAACAGGATGCTGTTGAAATATTTAAGGATTTTGTAATGGGTAGTTTCACACATCCACAGTCAGGAGAATATGGTAATTGGCAAATTAAAGAATTAAAAAATGGTGAGTATTTAATACCACAATTAGATGCTGAAGGTAACGCTATTTTACAAGCTAATGGTCAACCTACATGGGTACCAATAGGAACTGGTATAGCAGATTTAACAGTTAATCAAAAAGTTGCGATGACAGCTGAGGATGTTTTACCTAAGAAGGCACTTACAGAAATGTTTTCTACTATACAATTATATGATCGTAATATTGGTAGTATTGATACTGTTATAGGAAATCTATTAGCAGATCCATCTACTGCTGGTTTACCTGGATTATTACAAGATATTAAACAAAGAGGTTTTGGTATGATAGCAGACTTATTAGCTGCTGAAGATCAAATATCTATTTTAACAAATACGTTGCAAAATGTACAAAGTAGCTTTGGTGATGGTAAAATTGAAACTGCTGAGGGATCTGGTGAATTTGTAGATGTAAATGCTTTCTTTGATCCTGATAATCCAGCTTCACAACAATTTTGGGGTGAATTTAAACCCGAGCTTGCAGAAAACAGAGTTCGTATTAATGCTATTGCATATGCTCTAGCGAGAGCCAGAAAAGCATCTGGTAGATTAAACTTGGATGATATCAGAAGAGCTTATGAAAGTTTAAAAATTACAGGATTTATTGACTCTAAAACAGTTATTGCAGGATTAGTAACAGTACGTGAGGAACTAAGATTAGCTAATAATGATCTTAAAGTTCTATATGAGTTTAACAAAGGAACTTATCCTAGTGGTTACGTAACTTCAGGTACAATTAACACACAAGCAGTTCCTAAAATGGCTTATGATCCTGACACAAAAGAATTTACAACTATAACCTTACCAGATGAGATTAAATAATGGTTGATAAATATTTCCAAAACCCTTCTAAATTTGAATACAACTCGAAATGGACTTCTCCCATACAAGAAGAATATAAACAGTGGTTGAAAAAAAATCATCCTGGCGATTATTATGATAAATTTGGTGGTAAAAAACCTTTTAATAGATTATCTAAATTTGGTAAAGTAAAAAAGATAGGTGGTTATGCTGGTTTAGCATCAGTCATTTATGAACTAGGTAAAGAGATATTAGATTTTAGTGGTAACATACCAAATGATTTAGAAGAAAGAGAGATTTTAAGAAGAGGTATACTTATGGATAATGTGCCTAAAATAGTCATTGGAGAAGATGGTAAATCAACTTTACAACAACCAGATCCAAAATCTTTAAAAGATCATTTACCTTACAAAAAATATATAAATGATGGACCTAGTGTGCCTATGAAAGGTATGGATGAGGTTGAAGGCGTTGATTATATTTGGGTTGATCCTTATCAAGAGTTGTATGAATTGGATACCGAAGGGTATGAACTAGGTCAGTTTGGGTGGACAAAAAAAGTAAAAAAAGGATTTTTACAAAATCAAGCAGACATTACAGTTAGAGATTTAAAAGCTATATCATCAGTGATACCCCCTGAGATAAAAGAAGTTGGTAAAAATGTTGTTGCTATAGCAACAGGTAATACAAAGATGATGGAGGATTAATGGCTGAACCAGGTGTATTTAGTTTAAAAGAAAAGTTTCCTACTATGAATTTAGAGGAGACTTTTGCAATTCCTGCTGATGTTTTAATTAATATTTTTGGTGAGAATGACATAAAAATACAAGTTCCTGATATTGATAATTTTTTAAATCCTAATGATGTTGGCACAAGAAAATACGAAGATGACAAAATGTTATTATTACAACTTGTCAACAACATTAGAAAACAAAATGGAATTGATACTCAACCAACAAATACATATACAGATGACCAATTAAAAGAAATTAAAGCTTTAAAAGATTTCCAAAAAGCTAAAGAGATAGAAAAATTATACATAGAAGATCCTTTACGACAAAAAAATGCTGCATGGCAAGAAAAACTAGAGGCTGACAAAAGAAACTGGGCTACATTTTTACCAAAAATTACTGGTTTAGGTGGTAAAGGTAGAGAAGATTTTTCATTAGGTGTTGATGAAGCATTGAATTATTTTGGAGATAGTTTCATGGGCATAGCAAATACTACCATGCGTTTTGCACCTGACGTAAATAAACAAAATGTAAGTATTGCTGGAGATTTTTTAAGTTTATTACCTTTATATTTTGCAGATAGAGATGGTTTATTAAAAGGATTGACCGATCCAAAAAACAATCCAGTTGCAACAGGAACTGTAGCCACAGCAGCAGGGGTAGGAGCCTATACAGCAGCTACTGCCTATGATGGTATGAATGCTATTATAAGAGAACTAGAAGGTCTACCAGATCCCGAATTGTCATCTGAGCCTAGAGTAGAAAATTTAATACATGCTAGAAACAGTATGATATTTACTGGTGGTGCCGCAGCTTTAGATCCAGTATTTAAAATGATGAAAGGTCTAGCACGTTGGACATATGGTGTGCAAAAAGGCACTAACGCAGAATATTTAGCTCAATTATCTATACAACAAAAAATACCTTTTGGTATTGCTAATGTAACAGATAGATCATGGGCAAAGTGGTATGGTAAAGTTATTGGTGTATTCCCACTGATTGGTACAGATTTGCGTGCTAATAGAGCTAACATTATGTGGTACAGTGATAAAAGAGTTATGGAAAGTCTCAATGAGCTAGCACCTTTTGCTACTATTATGGATGCAGGTGCACTTTTAACAGACTCTGCACAGAAAAAATTTAATAAATTTGCTGGTTTGTCTGCATTTATGTATGACGATTTTGCCGCAAAAGCTAAAGCATTAGATGATGCTATACCATTAGCGACTAATGATTTTGGTCAATCAATATCACAAGGGTACATACCTACTTTTAGGGTAAAACAGTTAGCAAAAAATTATGTTGATGATTTAGGTCGAGGTAAGATTACCTTAGAGGGTGGTCAATACATACCAGGTAATGCTGCAACTTTAGGTGGTTTTGAAGATCTATCTAAGTTTGAAAATCTTTTATTGTCTATGAGTGCTCTACCAGACTATCTAAATGCTACACAATTTAGAGCTTTACAAAAACAACTTAATACAGCATGGGGTGAGTATTCATCAAAATTTGGTGTCAAACAAGTTGATGATATGGCAACTCAAGCTAGGTATTTTAAAAAAGCTATGGAACAAGGTTTTAATGACATAAATGAGTGGAGAGTAATTACAGGGCAGGGTGGCGAACCAGATGAAGTAATTATGCAACAAATGAATTTAGTTAAAAGTTCTTTGTTGAGAGCGAATGAGATATTTGGTTTTGGTGCAAATACATACAAAACTCCTGTAGCTCAAATGTTTAAACAAGTTGATCAAAACATGTTTTTACAGGGTAGTCTACCCATGGAGGGTTATATTTACCCAGATCAGTTAGCCAACACTGTTTTTGATGCATTTTTTAGAAACCCAAGTGCAATGGCAATTAATGATTTAGCTGCTATCACAACTAGAAATGCAAAAAATCCTGATCTTGATCCTATCAATATATCAGCTAGAGCTTTTTTGGGTGACTTATGGGAAAACTCAAGTCAAGCAGTAGCATACAACAGAAAGACAGGAGCCGTTGAATTTGGTAAAGCAGACTTAACGCAAAGAGTTAACATCGCAGGTGGAGGAGAGTTTGGTATATCTTTTAATCAAAAAGATATAATGACAGTAAATGTTTTTGATCCTGCTAGATTTAGGTCACAATTAAAATTAGATACAGCACAAGGTCAACAATTTATGACCGCACTCTATGCAAACACTTTAGGTAAAAATGGTAAGCCATTAGGTACAGAGGGTGGTAAGGCTGCTGTCAAAGATTTAATGAATTTATTAAAAATAGCAGAAATTGGTTACGCTAATAAGATAGCAGAGACTTCACAATTCGTTGCACGTAGAGCAGGTCTTGCAGGTTTTTCAGGTATAACAGGTGCTTTCTTAGCCACTGGTGCTGGTATGAGTCCTTTAACTGGACTTGGTATTGCTTTACTTGCTAAGCATCAAGCTAAAATTTTGTCTAGTCCTGATACATTAAAAATGATGGTAACAACAATCGATGATACAGTAGAGATGAAAATTAGAAGAGCTAATGCAGTGAAATTAGCTAGATTAATTTTAGATGATCCCGACAATGAAAAAGTACAAGGACTTGATTTTGAAGATCCAGAGGCTGTACTACAATATTTATTTACAAATGAACTAACTAATACATCTCAACCAGAGGAAGATGTAGAACCAAAAACATATGAACCTACCTTTCCAAGACCTAACGCACCTGAAATAGGACCTGTTGAAAAAGGTGGCGTTGAACAATTTATGCAATCATCAAACAATATGTCCAATGAATTTGTTACTAAACCTACACCTAAATTTGCATCTAACAGTATGTCTAATCCTTTTAGACCTGTCGGTGGTGCGATGTCTGATGCTAAACGTGCAGCACTAGCTGGTGGTGATTTGTATGAAGCCATTGCAACAGCTAAAAGAGGTGGTAGTATAAACAAGCAAGGCATCATGTTCTTTGCAGGAAGGAGGAAACCATAATGGCAAAAAAGAAACCTTTTAAAGGTCTTGGAGGTAAAAGTTTATCTGATCTTAGAAAAAGTATTGGTTTAGATAAGGATAAAAGTAAAGCTAGTACGACTAAAAAAGAAAGAGATAAAAATTTACCATATGATTACCAGAAAGATGTTGTTGAAAGAGCTAGTGTAGATGAAACAGGCCCTAATGTAGTGGTTGATTTAAATCGTGGGAATTTTAAAAGTGATTACAAAGCTCCAGAAACTCCTTCTACTTTTGTTGAAGATTTAAAAGATGCTTATAAATCAGGATTATTTACTGGTGGCACAAAAACTAAAAATTTTATGGACAAATACGGTCTAACTGGAGATCAAATTAGAGATTTAAGAGTGGGTATAGATCAAGGTTTAGGCGTAAGAATTGGATCTGGCGGTGGGGGTAATGTTTTACAAGATGTTGTACGTGACCTACGTAATGCAGGTACTCTTTCTTACTCTGACACTAGAAAACAACCTTTATTTGATAAAGCTGAAGGTATCTTTGAACCAGGCATGACTAAATATGATAGAGACCCTATGACTGGTATTTTAGGTATGGCTCCTCTTGTAAATTTAGGTATTAAAGGTATGGATTTAATAGCTAATGGTAGTGAAAAAGGTTTAGCAGGTCTTTATTACGGTAGAGAAAAAGGTCTTACAGGAGATGAACTTGAGAATTTCGCTGCATCAGTCGCTAACGATGATAATCTTTACAATCAAATGATGACAACTGACGAAATGCAAGATTATCAATTAGAAAAATTTAGAACAGATACTATAAAAGAAGCTATGAATAAAAGACAAGGTCAAGGTGACCCTAATCCAATATCTGGCACTCAGCCAGGTGAAGAAGCTGATGAGGGTGAAAGCGACACGGACACCGGATCAGGAACATTTACACCAACCCCACAAAACTTTTACACATTCTTTGATCCTAATCTTGGTAGATACAGATCAGGCACCTATGATGAATACTTACAATATGTGACTGCTAAAGATGGTGGCATTATACAACTGCAACAAGGTGGGGCGTTACCTAATGCACCAGGTGGAGTATTACCACAAGGACGTAAAACACAATTAGAAGATCTATTTCAAGCTAGAAAAGAAATACAAAATTTAGACACACCAACAAAGAGTGAAGCAGAAGGTTCAAGAATGATTATGGCTGATATAGATGATAAAGCTAAAGCATTATCAGATAAATCTAAAGAGGGTATTATGATGGCTATGACTGATCAACCTGCAAAAGACATATTCATGGCTAATAATCCTGACATAGGTCCTGCGTTAAGAAAAGATTTAAAACCATTTCAAAAAGCAGGAGACTCAGTTATGTCTTTGTTTATGGAAGCTATACGTAAGGGTGATATTACTGAAGGTTCTGCTAATCAATATTTAGAGGAAGCATTAAATAATTTTGTAGCCGCTGGTATTATACCACCTAACACATCTTATGATCAATTAACTGATCCTTTTAAAGATTTAATAACTAGAGAAGCAGCAATGATAGCTAAATCAGAAAACATGAGAGCACAAGAAATAGGTATGAAAGGTCCAGTAATTGATCCTCAAACAGCTCCTTACATAATGCAAGAAGGAAAACGAGAAGAATTTGATAGAATAAATCCAATTTTTAGAGGTATACCCGTTCAAGAACAAGGTGCACCAAACATGTACGAAGTAGCAGACGGTGGTATTATAGGTTTGAAACAAGGTGGTATGAATGATATGATGCAGGCTGATGAATTAATGTTCAAGGATCCTTCTGACAAAGAAGAATGGGAGTACAATGTTTAGTTTTAATAGTAAAGATGCTATTTGGTTAGTAGGTATTGTTTTAAGTTTTGGTGTTACGTGGGGCATGTGGTCAGAAAGACTTAATGCAATTGAAAAAAAAGCAGATGCTGTATCACAAATGCAACAGGACATTGCTGTTATTAAAACACAAATTGTAGCCATTGATGATAAAATGAGTTGGATGGAAGAATTTTTAATTAAGAATTATAAGGAGTTTTAGAAATGGATATGGAAAGACTTTTAGCGTCTGTGCGTTCCAATGAAGGTTACCGTAACAAGGTGTACCTCGACACATTGGGAAAGAGAACTGTGGGCGTAGGCCACCTCTGTGTAGAAGATTTTTGGGAGGATGACAAAGAATATGAGGAGTCATTCTTGATGGAGATATTAGAAAAAGATTTAGAAAATGCTATATCAGGTGCTGAAGAGTTACTTGGTGAGTACACGGTCCACGATCACTGTAAGGAATTACTGGTTGAAATGGTTTTTCAGCTTGGCAAAACAGGTGTCAGTAAGTTTCGTAACATGTGGTCAGCACTAAAAGACCATAAAACACCAAATTATAAGACAGCAGCGGCTGAGATGCTTGACTCACGTTGGGCAAAACAGACACCGAATCGGGCAAAGCGTATGTCAGATATTATGGCAAGTTTAGGTTAGGAGGATATCATGTGTACATGTTGTGAACATTGTAATGGCGAATGTATATGCAGGTAAATGAAATACATTCTAATAATATTTTTGTTGTTTGCGGGTAAGGCCTGGGGTGAGACAAATACCGTGTCGAGTACCGTGGTTAATAATACCCCACCTACCGCAAATGCACCTTCTATAATAAATTCTAACAGCGATATATGTAAGGTTGGTGTTGGTGCTAGTGTGCAAAATAATATTGTAGGATTAGCGACAGGTGTCGTCATAGACGATGAGCTGTGTCAGAAACTTAAATTATCAAGAAGTTTATATGGTTTCGGTATGAAAGTAGCTGCTGTGTCAGTGCTTTGTCAAGATCCTAGAGTCTGGGATGCGATGACAGACGCGGGGACCCCGTGCCCTGCACGTGGTTTGATTGGAGCAGAGTCGGCACAATACTGGTCTGACAATCCTGATCAAATTCCTGACGGAAGTAAATACAAACCTGAATATGTACAAGCTAGTAAACCTATTAA
>VMHT01092957.1_pt1 | contig 10570 bp, 13 predicted proteins | sample 4693611 | NCBI WGS metagenome assembly VMHT01 (sample SAMN12280063, study PRJNA550983) | marine metagenome | isolation source: seawater sampled from same location over 5 years 0.02-0.2 micron viral filtrate | place: USA: collected off the coast of southern California halfway between the port... ...
AATTTCTTGGGAGCACGAGAACATCATGGCAATGCAATTAATTAGCAGAATCAGATTTAATCAACTTACTAATTGATATTCCTACCAGACTTGCTCCTTTCAGGAATTGGAAGAGATGGCAACATCTGTGGACCTTGAAGACATTACCGAGTTGGACATTCGTGAACTACCGGTGAACAACGAGGACCTTGAAGCATCTCTCGAACAGTGCTTGACGATCGACAGCAAAGGTTGCAGTGTTTGCATATTTATCTACACATGACTTTAACTTTGACTTCCAGCGAACCGCGACCCACCAACCCATGAAGTGATTGAAGAACCCAATGGCAATCAGCACGTCATTGAATGGTATGACGAGTGGGAGCGTGATCTAATTTTACAGCAAATGATTGCAAACTTACGCCTTCTAACTGATGAATAAACACTTAGGAACCAACTTTTACCACATCTACTTACTGAAGTTAAGGAATATGCCTACTACGACTACCTCAACAACGTGTCATGGGTGCGGCGCATGCGCAAGCACGTGCTAAAACATCTGTTCAACCAGAAGGTGCTCATCAAGATTCGAGCAATGCGTCCGCTGTGCTTAGAGACGCTTCCGAACAACTACCGCATCGTCTTCAACCTCTACAGCAGTCACACCGGCATCCGTGATCTCTTCCAGCGTATCCGTGTCGAAGAGGATGAAGCACCTGATGAAATCACCTACACAACGCGCGCAACAATACTCTACGGTCGCGAGGGTCACACTATCACTGCCAGCAAGCGCACAGTTCTCTTTATCTACCAGAACTTCTTCTCTCTAGACCACCGGCAACTCATGGACATTCTTGACTGGCGCATGGATTACGAGTGCGATTACGTCTACGAACACTCTGGCATAACCGAGATCTACACCTTCGACGACGAGGCGTACGAGCAACTCCAACGAAAGACAATGCGAGTTCGTCGACTTGTCAAGGAGCAGGCGGTACGAGACACTATTCTCAGGTACACCTGCCACCTTACCACCTCAACCTACTGGGGCATTGCTTACAACGACTTTTGGGTACCATTAGTGGGTTATTGAATCTACATTTATTATCTTAAGTGCATAATAAATGATCATAAGTCAAAGCAGAGATACGACTGATCAAAACGTTTACTTTACTTGTGAAAGAAAGAATAATAACGATACAACCGTTGAGCAATTTATACATTTGCAGGCAGGAACCCACTTTCCTAAACTAGTTACAAGTGCTGACCGAAAAGCATTTGATATTACAGAGGGTACAGGATCAGATGCTAACAAAGCAATTATACAACTCGACAATGACTGTATATTTGATTTTGGTAATGCAATTATACGTAATCTTGCTGGACAGACAGGCAATACGCAGCTTCTTGCTACAAACATACAATCTACAAATATAGATCCTCGCTCAGTACCACAAGCAAACTACACCAGTGTAGATGATGAGTTGGACCATGTCAATGATCGTATAGTTGCAGTAGAGGCGTTTAAAAACCAAATGACCTCCTTCACCAACAACAACCGTATACTAATTACTGCCAATGGACAAATTACAGCATCTTCACTCTCTCCTACCAATTTAATCGATAAACTAGACACTGCTCCACAACAGTTGTCGACATCATCGTTGCAGTTAAATGGCGCACATGGTATACAGTTTGGCAGCAATGCATCATATAACATTAAAAGTGACTACTCAAGCAATGGAGTAATATATAGGTCAGCGCACTCACACTTCTACTTCTCTGACAGTGGCACAAGCAGCAATAACATGGTTGTCCAGGTTGCCAATGATGGAATTAACATGGTAGACATTGATGCGCAGACCACTGACGCCAATGGCAATGTTATATTTGATTATGTTGCACCACAAGATACAGCAACACCCCCGAACAAGACCTTAACACGGGTTGCTACACGTCATTATGTTGGACAATTACTACAATCCATACAAACTCAGAATAATGTAATCGCAACTATACAAAAGAATAGTATTGACTTTGAAGAGTTTTCTAACCCTAATGCGCAAGGGCAAACACAAGCATTATCATTAGCAATTAATCGCCCGGTAACAATTAATAAAACAGTTGATACAGACATAGTCTTTGCTGCAAGCAAAACAATAGATTTGAGCAATACAAATACTGTTACCGCAGGTAGTGTGTGTGCATTAGACAGTAACAAAAAGTTAATTACACGTGCATTGACTGCAAACGATGATGTAGTACTGAGTACAAATGTTACACAGTCTATTGACGGAGTTAAAACCTTTTTGAACGATGTGATTGTACAAGGACAAATTAATTTAACAAGTCAAGGGATAAAATTAGGTAATACCCAACAAATAACTACTGCTACATTATCTGCTGGAGGATTTGTCGGTGGTACAGAGGAGGAATACTGCGTAAGTCGTAGTTGTATGTTTGAAAATCAGGCACACACTGTATCTGGTGACCACACCGTGACCGGTCGTCACACACACGATGATCTACAGATTTCAGCGTCAGGTACTTTAAAAATACTAGATAGTACGAACATTGCTGATGGATCTATACTTGGTGTAAATGCGGGTAGATTTGTAATTGGTAGGACGCTTGGTGACAGTGATGGTATAGTAATGAAAACTGGGGCACAGACTATAACTGATGCCAAAACGTATGATAACTTACAAATTTCCAGTAGTGGTACGATAAAACTTTTGGACACCGTAACTATTCCTACTAATTCCATTCTTTCTGTGAACAGCAATCGTGAAGTGGTATCCATGTCTGCAAGCGGTGTTGGTGACAGTAATGGTGTAGTGATGAAGACTGGAAGTCAAACGATAAGTGGCACCAAAACGTTTACAGACGACGTTGTAGTAGACAACGCAACCAACACTGCCAGTCTGCTGTTTTTACGTGGTATGAGTAGTGGTATATATTTTAATCCCGCTAATTTAACATTAAATATAAATGATGTGTCCCTTCTTTTGTCACAAAGTGATCGACTAAGTATAGAAAACGCTAACCTTCACATTAATGATAATACTAAAGACATTACGCGCACAAAAAATGGATCTACGCCAAACTACCTAGATCTTATTGATGCAATGCATACAGACTATCGTCGTAAACTTACTTCTACAGACTTGTTTGGTTTAAACTGGGCAACTCCCACACTTTATAAAGAATATGTGCACAATAATATCGGACAATCTAATGAACTAAGAGTTCTATATAATGGAAGCAATATTTATGGGTTTCCAAATTATGCAGAGATTACCATTTTGAAATGGGCACGCAATCTCTCTACTAGTGATACATCACATTCAAGTAATTATACAAAATTTATTCACAACAATATTCGACAAGAAACATGGCAATTAACTTCAGAAAAAAACAATGGGGTGTTTTTAATTAGTTTAAATTTTAACGGTAATAATCGATCTGTCACTACAACAAGATTTTCTGATTATGCTTTTATTGGTAACACTTGGATATCAGGTGCGTCATGTCATGTAGACATACATAATAATGTGCATGGTGTCAATGACAATACACCAGATTACACACCCCTCGCTACATCGTGTTCCTTTCATAAAAATGCTAGCACAGACACTGATGAACATAATGAATATGAACAACCTCAATTTCTGCTCAAAAATGTCGCTGGTGCTCCGTTCGAACTTGTTTTTCGCTTCCCCATTACAAATACACCATTTGGTCAATCATATGGTTACCTTTTGCAAAATTTGGGTAATGTTGCTCAAAGTGCTGAATTTTTAAGAAAGAAAAATGTAAATGTAGATGTTCGTGTAAAGCAAGTTGACTCTTACGAACACTACCCTACTAATTTTACAGCGTACGACTACTTATCATAGTGCTTATGCTGTTTTTGTTATCCATACTTTTGGTTTTACTTCACTGCTGTTTTTACTTCCACAACCTAAAAGACGCTCGAGTGCATCGGGATCAACGTGAATATTCATCAGTGCAAAGTGCACCTTACGACGAGTTAGCATTCCACGCACTGCTGCTTGTATCATCCGTACATGGTAGTGCTGCTTGTTGTTCTTGAGCACTATGAGCATGATTTGATAGTCACATTGCATCATTTCAAATATTGTCCCAGGTTCGTAGCGGTTAAAGTATTTCTTAGCATGTAATACTTTACCTTTGCCGTAAATATCAATTATAATATTGACACAATTAAGTGTGTACACGTAGACAGGCACACGCTGGAATGCCGCCGTGGTTTTATTTTCTTGCAACCATTTCTTATTGACTAATCCGGACTGTTCCAGGTCAGTAAAATATAGAAAGTTTTTGCCTAAACACGTAGATGCAAGCATTGTTTGAAAAGAAGAATAATGCCTTAGATTTATGCTAAACACAAACTCTTTTTTAAAAAAGTGAAGTTAAAGTTAAAAGTCTATGTCAAAAAAAATGTATTTTCTATATAGTGTTTTTATTTTATAATTTTTTGTTTCTCTTGATTTTTTTATTTTTATAACATGGACTTATAACTTTAACTTTTCGTTATATATAAAACATGGTAACTGTAATCGATCGTGTAAAGTGTTTGCCCAGTCCACTGATTGACATCATCGAAAAGTATTGCGAAGATGAGGTTGTAAAAGTAAAAATGAATAGTTCTGCTTTACTACACCACTTCAGAAAGTCGGTGATTCCACGAGCACATCTGGCAGGACGATTGATTGCTGTACGCTGTCGTCAAACTGTTCCGGTTCGACTTGAAACTGCATATTCTTGCCCTTACATTTATGATAAACGAGACCAGTATAGAATACACTTTCAATATGATTTTATAGTGTTCATACGTAATGAAGATGCTTCTATATGTTTTGAAAGAGTTGTAAATCTCGGACACGAACATAGGGAAGATGGTTTATACATTCGCCAGACAGAATCATTAGAGCCTTATATGTGGACAAAAGCGAAGAACAATGGTGATCAATCAGTGTTTCTCATAAACAACTTTGATTTGGACGATGGAGATATGGATTACTAGGAGGTAGGACGCCGTCGGCAATGTCCTTTGACATTTACTGTTCTACCGCCCGTTAATTTTCGCTTGTGTTTACACACATATGTTTTCGTACTAGTTTTGCATACTGTTTTCACAGCATTTTTGTACGCTGGTGTCTTTCTTACCTTAGTTTTTAAATTACCTTTTGTATAAGTGCACGTATTATGAATCGTTTTTCTTGCCTCCTGCATAAGAATCAATGGATCAGACAAACCTTGGTTTTTAGGTGCAGCACCCGAGATACGCCTTGAGCGACGAGCGGGTGCCTTAGATGGTTTAGCACTAGCGCCGTACTGCAAACCTTGCGCTTTCGCCTTTCCTTCCTTTCGTGATTGTTGTTTTATGCGTGGCATAATTATTTGTTGTATATCTTATAAAAAATTTTTATTTCCGTTTTCGAAGATTGTAATTATGCGTGGTAACCTTTGACATCAGTGCATCTGCCTGTGCCTGTGCAGCTGCTTTTTGCTGTGCCATTGATCTTGTCTGCGGTCGTCGTGCTGGTGCTGCTGCTCTTCTGCGTGCACCTGCACCTGCACCTGAATTCTTTTTAGTTTTTGCTTTAGGTTTATCTTTATCGCGCCCCGGTAAACTTCTACAATATGGTTTCACCTGTATCCCGTTTGCCTTAGTAAATCCGCACACATACACTTTTGTACTATCTCCACATAGTCTTTTAGCATGTTTTGCTGCAACGCCAGGTTTTCTCCTATGTCGTGCTCGTGTCTTGGCGGACTTTTCGCACAGTTTTGATGATCGAATATTTTGTTTTTTAGTGGGTCGAGGCATTTGTTGTCATCTACATCCACATTTTTTTTTTACTCGTTTTGTTCTTTGTGTGCGAACCGGTCTACAACTTCGTGGTCTAGGTTTGACGCCAGTGCGTCGCCGTACTGATGATTTTTTTGTGTATGGCATTTATAAGAATGGAAGAAAAAAAACAAACGTATCTCTGTTTAGTTGCCAATTGCGAAAATCGGACTGAAAACCGTCGCCACAAATTTTGTGATGTGCACCATGACCACTGTCTTAGTGTGGGGAGGCAAACATGTAACTTTGGTAGATATCGGGGAAAGCATATGTCGTACGAGAAATGCATCAATCCGAGAACGGAAGCGTATTGGTTGTTCTGTTTAAACAACGCCAAAATGCTGCAACCGAGTAAATCGTATCCTGTAAATTCTTTAAGGCGTGCGTTTGTGTTTAATGAGATTTTGCACCACGGGGGAAACTAATCAAAGGTTATTGTAATCGGTTTACGCACTATCTGAATAGTCATGTGTGGGAGAGAAGTCTCTCCACTGAGCAAGGCTTTTTTCGCACGTTGCTTCTCGTGGTACTTCTGTAACACTTTTTGTTTCGTCCGCTGGTAGTACTCTTTGTTGTATGGCATTTTGTTGTATACTCTCACATTTTTTTATGGGAATACAGTCGGCAATTGTACATTTACTCAATTTTATACTTTGAATAACTAGTGCCACCGCACCCCCCAAAGCAGTAATTATAGAACTAATAGCAACAATCATTTTAATTTATCAAAGAAAATAGTTATATATATATAAGTACATCGCAAACATAATAAGTTAACAAAACGACTTTACTATGGACTATCACATCGATGTTATCCCAGTTGTAGTGCAGATTGAATTGGAGCAAGAGTATGAGAAAGAGATTGAAGAGAAAATGTTGATTGCGTGCAAAGACATGGAGTTTCTCGACCACCATGCCTTTTGTATTCGTAGGTTTAATTTAAAACGCGTAGACAGTTTGTTGGGAAAACCACAGAAAGAGATTCGTACTTATTTCTGTGATCAGTTTGGCATCGGTAAGCGACGACCTTTGTATCGCTTTAATAAACACGGAACATTGTGTCATGCCGGTACACAAATTCGTAGAGGTGCAGGACAGTATCAGTACGACATTTTTACTGACATGCAGCCATACAAACCTGCCCCAACATTTGACGAGTTGCGTGTGCCTGAATATGACAAAATTAAACGTATCAAATTGAATCAGGATGAAAACATTATTGAATGTCACCCTTTCACAGAAAAGCAAATGAAGTTAACCTACGGGCACCTTAATGACTACTCACGAGCATACACAAAGGCACATAAAATGGCGACTCGTGGTAATGTAAATTTAGCAGTAAGATTGCACGATATAGATCACTCATATGACGGTCTGCTCTTGCGCATATTTACTCCATCCGAGGTGCATTACTTTCCAATTCAATGGAATACGAAAGGTCATACTGCGAAGGTAACTATTGGGAGCATGGAAGATATCGTTTGGAAACCACGCGTACATATGCAGTTTTTAAAGAACTATCTACATATTCAATAATGGTACTCTGTCCAAATTCTGTAAAAGATCAAATCGTGCGATGTCCACTATGTTTGAAGACGATGAAACGCCATACTTTCGCATGGCATCATTACAAATGGTGTCGTGTGATAACTCTTGCGAACGGTACGCGCTTTGCACATTTAATACAATAATATAATGTATATTGTAAAACATGGCAGTTGACTACGCAAATTTATCTATACTTATTGGCAGTTGTACAGCAGCACTTACAGGTTTGATATATGCAATACAAAAATCTAAATGCAGTCACATTGAGTGTGGGTGTGTGAAGTGTGAACGAGAAGTACAAGCAGTGGAAGCAAATGACGTAGAAGCAGCATTAGAAAATACTATTCCTCTTCCATCGATTTCTCCACAACGACCAGACAATTCGTGGATTAAAAAGTCTTGAGAGATGCTGGCGAAACGTTAAGTTTAATAGAGAATGGATTCACATTTTTAACAGTTTCATTGCTGTATGCAATACCGCTCTGCTGATGTCCCATGGCAGGTGCATAACCTTTGCGTGAGCGTTTCAATGCTTCATTTACGAAACCGCCTTGAAAGGCACCAGCGCCTTGAATGTAACCGACCGCATCCGGACGAAAGTCTCTTGCAGGGTTCCACTCATATACTGTGCTGCCGCGGTATGTTTTGGCATTCTTGTATCCGCGCATATCAGAACTTTCTGCCATAAATTCATTCTCTGCAACCTTTTTATAATCCAAACCAACATCATTTTCTATATCGTCAGGATTCAAATCCATACGGTAATTTCTATTTGTTAAATCTGCAGTGCGTACATTTGGACCAACGACGTTAACATTCTTTTCCAGTTTGTGCTTACCACGTGTTTCTGCGTGGTTAATGCCCATCAGAACATTTTTTTGAGTGATACGAATATTTTTATTGTTTGTGTGTACCATTATTATCTTCTCCATAGATTTTTTTTACGACAGATTTACAATGTTCATACAAATCTAATCTGTCCATAATCTCCAGACTCTCCCGAACAGATATACAGTATGAATAATTCCATAACACAATGTCCTCAATTTCTTGCAACGACAAATTGTTTGAGCGACGACTTGTATTCGTAGAAAGTATAATTTTATTCATTTATAGTATTAAACATTTTTTATCCTTCCATAAGTTGCATTGGGTCCGTTAGTTGGACACACATTTTGTCAACAGGTGCTTTAACAGTCGTGACATGTGTGTCATCAGGTGCAAGTGCGTCCTTACCATGTTCGTCAAACGCCTCTTCATTTAACACCTTCTTATCTTGATCAGGAAGTTTGCCAGGCACTGTATTGCGTTTCAAAACACTATTTACTGTAGCAGTCGAAGCGAGGTGTTGTTCGCTTTGCTCACCTTGTGCCATCAAACTCTTTGTTTGTTTGCTTGCCGTTTTTTCACGCGAGGACATGAAAGGTTTCTGTGCAATGTTAGACAGTTTATGCATCTTTTTTACATTGCCTACCGAAGGGTAATTGAACGCGCCTGCGTAGCGTTGGAAACCGCCACGTCGCTGCATATAACCCATTGGCAGAGTGGTTCTGTTCTCACCGTAATTATCCATTTATAGTATCAGTAGATTTAAAATAATAATTTAGTAAGCGCGATATCGACTCTTACCACCAGATACAAAAGTTCTGCCACCGGGTAATTGTCTACCGTGTGTGTGTTTGACGTGAATGTGCGTAAGTGGTGCAGCATTTTGTGGCACTCCCGTCGGTGGAGGATCGTTTGAAAAATATTCATCTTCGTCGCTACTGTCTTCATTATCACTATGTGTACCAAAGAATTGAAAATCCTTCGCTTTCTGTGCGTCTACGGTGCGAATAAAGTCCGCATGTGTTCGCTTATTTTGTATATAATTACACACACAAATAAACCGAAAATCTTTCGAGGAGGCAAGTGTTTCATATAAATTACGCGCATCTCGTTTTGCATCGCGACGTGTATTAATGAAGAAACATTCATCCATAATTAATTCGCGCTCCTTTGCACTGCTAATATTGTTAAAGATAAAACAATCTTGGTTCAAACGTATAGCACGATTGATGCGTGTGAGTGACTGACTTAAAATAAAAAACGAAATACCGTTGCCCTCCAAACCATCGTTTCCTACGTGCCTGCCGTTCAATGCCATCTCTTCCAAGAGTTTAGAACTTTTTAAACTGTCCTCTCCAGACATACATGCACAATCGTCAATGACTACACATATGCGCGACCGCAGCATGTCTCGCTTGTTGCTTTGTTTTTTGTTGTGCTTCTTGATAACACGTTGTTTCTCTACAATATAGTTAACGTTAGCAAGATCTTTCATACGAAACTTTTTTGGAATACCTTCAAAACCACTGTCTGTCGGCGACACCAAGAATATGTGTGTGAAAGCACGTTTGGATTTTTGAAACTGTTGGAGCATCCAATTGACCAAAAAACTCTTTCCACTGCGACGTGAACCAATACAACTAATGAAAAAACTGTCTGGTAAGTCCAAAACATCTATTGGTTTGAATGCAGAAATGTCAACAGCATCAAATGCTTTGCTTTTTCTATGATCCCACATTTCTCGTAAGCGTGATTCACGCTCTTTGCGCAGGGCATGACGATAGTCCGAGGAATGCATCGACGGTGGGTCTGGTACGATTCCAACTTTTGGTTCGTTAATAGTTGATACGTGTGGCATATTATTTCTATCCTAACAAAATTATACTGCTTAGTTACTAAGTGTGGAGACCACGCGTCCAGAACTAGAGTCAGTAGTCTGCAAACCAAGTTTGCGCAGCACGACCTTCATTTGCACGCGACGGTTCGCAGCATTATACAGCGGACTTCGATGGATGCACTCCTCGCACGCACTGGCATAGGCAGTACCTTGAGCTGCATACAATTCCACTTCAATAGTGGGAGCGTTGAGTTCGCGCAGAGAAATAGCACCAGAGTCGTACTGTTTCACGTCATCAAGACCAAATTGGAGACGGTACACATGATTGAAGCGACCTGATTCATTACCAACTTGGGTGCGAAGGTCCATATCGAAAGCAGGATTGATACCTGTGCCGGCAGCAGAGGAACCAATAAATCCGTCTTTGAGCGTACGCCTGCCGTAGATGCCAAGATACTTCGCAGGGATCTTGTCATAAATGACTTGCCCACTCGCTTTGA
>VMHT01100347.1_pt1 | contig 10570 bp, 7 predicted proteins | sample 4693611 | NCBI WGS metagenome assembly VMHT01 (sample SAMN12280063, study PRJNA550983) | marine metagenome | isolation source: seawater sampled from same location over 5 years 0.02-0.2 micron viral filtrate | place: USA: collected off the coast of southern California halfway between the port... ...
ATCTCCCACGGGTTGCCATAGTCGCGCCAGCTATCAGGACGCTCTATCTGAGCACCGCTTCTGATTTCCTGACGGAACAAACCATGCTCGTAGTGAATACCATAGCCAATGGCCGGAATTTCCATAGTGGCCAGTGAATCGATAAAGCAGGCTGCCAGTCGGCCCAGGCCGCCGTTGCCCAGTGCCATGTCCGGCTCTTCTTCCAGAACATCGGCAATTTCCACACCCAGTTCTTTAAGACCGGCTTCGGCCACCTCATACAATCCAAAATTTTGCAGATTGTTTGATAGCAGACGCCCCATCAAAAATTCTGCAGAAAAATAGTGCACAGCACGGGTGTCGTTCATGTAATGGGTTTTTTGGGTGCGGCGTAAACCTTCGAGCACATTCTCTTGCATAGCAGCACAGGTGGCTTTCCACCATGCATGGCTGTTTGCTTTGTTCTCGTCGGTTCCCAACGTGCAGTGAAGATGACGAATTACGGCGGCTTTAAATTCGTTTTTATCAATTTTTACATCGGGTAAGGAATTGGCTTGTGAAGCGGTTGCGTTCATATCACTCTCTCACTTAGCAAAGGATACACCCGGCCAGCACTACAAAATCGGCTTAGGTGCAGGTTCAACACGTAATAAAATTACAAAACTGAACTACGACATGACCGCAATATAGCAGCGTTACCACCAACTTTTTGTAATTTTTTTGTTAATTTTTCAAATAAAAAGGCGATATATGAAATATCGCCCTTCCTGTTAACACAACATTAACCAAATTACGTATTTTTGATTACAAATTGGAAGTTACCGTATTATTTTGGCTACTAATTGTTCAGCTTCTTTAATGAGCTCTTGTAAGTGAGTATCACCTTTAAAGCTTTCTGCATAAATTTTGTAGATTTGCTCAGTGCCGGACGGGCGCGCTGCAAACCAGCCATTCTCGGTAGAAACTTTTAATCCGCCAATGGCTGCATTGTTCCCGGAGGCATGGGTTTCAATGGCGGTGATAGGTTCGCCGGCAAGGGTATCGCTGGTCACCGCCGATCTGTCCAGGGCTGCCAGCTTTTGCTTTTCTTCATGACTGGCGGCCACATCCACACGCTCATACACCGGCGCCCCGAATTGCTCGGTCAGGGTTTGATAATGCTCGCCCGGATCCTTACCGGTGACAGCCAGAATTTCAGCAGCCAGTAAGCATAAAATAATGCCATCCTTATCTGTAGCCCAGGTTTTGGCATCGCGCTGCAAGAAGATCCCTCCGGCACTTTCCTCACCGGCAAAACCAATTGTAGACTGCCCCATGCCTTCAACAAACCATTTAAAGCCCACGGGCATTTCGGCCAGTTCCCGGCCAAGTGCATTGGCTACACGATTAATCATAGAGCTGGAAACCAGAGTCTTGCCCACTTTTAGTGACTCGGGCCATTGCTGGCGATGGGTAAACAGATACTGGATGACCACGGCCAGATAATGGTTCGGATTCATCAACCCGTGACTGCGACAGACAATGCCGTGCCGGTCAAAGTCGGGATCGTTCCCCCAGGCCAAATCAAACTGGTCTTTCAGTTCAATAAGCCCGGCCATGGCATAAGCCGAAGAGCAATCCATCCGCAGTTTGCCGTCTTTATCGCGGCGCATAAACGCAAATTGGGGATCAACCTCGGTGTTCACCACCTTGATATTCAGGCCATATTTTTCGGCAATGCGCTCCCAGTAGCCAACTCCGGCACCGCCCAACGGATCAGTCCCAAGAGTCAGATTCGCTTTTGCTATGGCCTGCATATCGATGACATTTGCCAGCTCATCAATATAGGGTTCCATAAAGTCTTCTTCGCGAACCAAATCGCTGGCCATAGCCTGCCGTAAATCCAGGCGTTTAACATCATTATTATTGTCTGCAATCAGGGCGTTGGCCCGCTGCTGAATAATGCCGGTAACATCTGAGTCGGCCGGCCCACCATGGGGTGGATTGTACTTAAAGCCCCCATCTCCGGGCGGATTATGTGACGGTGTGATCACCACACCATCTGCCAGCTGCTCACCCCGTCCCTCGTTGTGGCGTAAAATAGTGCGGGAAATAACCGGGGTGGGCGTATAGCCACGACTGGCATTATCACTTTTTTGGATCACCACCTGCACATTATTGGCACACAGCACCTCAATAGCGGTGAGCATGGCGGGTTCAGACAAGGCGTGGGTATCTTTACCAATAAACAGCGGGCCGCTGATTTGCTGGTGTTCGCGGTACTCGGCTAACGCCTGACAAATGGCTGCAATATGGGTATCGGTGAAAGTTGCATTGGTTGCCGTGCCGCGGTGACCGGAGGTGCCAAAACTTACTGCTTCGGCCGGGTTCATCGCATCAGGTTTGTGCGCATAATACTGACTAACCAGATGTGCCACATTAATGAGTTGTTCACGAGCGGCAGGTTGCCCCGCCTGAGGATGTAATGCCATGCAGTTTCCTTGTCGGTTGTAGTAAACAGCGTTAGTAGGTAATTACTTAAATAAAGCGATTAAGCAAACTGTCGCGCGTTTTCTGATCATAGCCCAACAGCTGCAAAACCTGCTCCAACATAGCGACCTTTTTCGCTGTATTGTTGTTGGTTACTACCCAAAAAGCGCTGCCCGGGATTTGTTTGGGATTGGTACTGCTGCCGGTTTTCAATAATGCTTCTTTACTGGTTGCAAAATACACCCGGTTTTTGCCTTTGATTTTTTCTACCTGAGCAAAGTCCTGGGGATGCAGCTCATGTAGCTGGGCCAGCATAAACAAGAACAAATCCACCCGCTTGGTATACTCTTTTAATACATCAGGGGCCGCCCGTTTCAGAATGTCATCAGGCTGACGCGCCTTGATGGCCCGGGTAGATGTCGTTTGTTCCGCCGCTTTTTTAGCAGCCTGCGATACGGTTGCTTTGGCAGGCGATGACGGTGTGCCTTCGGCGGTTTGTGCTGACACATTTTGCGCGGTTGCCGGTGTCATGAGCAATCGACGTAAGATATCTGACGCACTTTCGCCAATGTGCTTTGTTTCACCGGCGATGAATGCGTACAAATCATCATCTATTTCAATACTTTTCATAAACCACTTCCTTAAATAGCTGGCCCATTATAGACAACCCGTAGCCTCGTCGCAGCACTTTATCCGCCTTAATTTGCCAAACATTTGATGGTAAATTAATCAGTTGCGCTTTTGTGTCTATACTCACGTATTAGTAAAACAATTTTTTTAAAGCTTTGTCTTGCTAAGATAATTTAATAACGGCAACAGGAGTGGTAGCCACGGATGAACAACACGCAATATCAGGCGTTAACCAACGCGTTAAGTCAGCATATTATTGGCAAGCCCCATCAACTTAAGCTTGCTCTGGCGTGCATTCTGGCCAATGGGCACTTGCTGATTGAAGATTTACCCGGTATGGGTAAAACCACCCTTTCCCACGCGCTGGCTCGCCTGTTTGGTCTGCAGTTCTCCAGAATCCAGTTTACCTCCGATTTATTGCCGGCTGATATGTTAGGCAGCAATATCTACAATACTCATACACAGAGCTTTGAGTTTCGTCACGGTCCGGTATTTAGTCAGCTGGTGCTGGCCGATGAGATTAATCGGGCCAGTCCAAAAACCCAAAGCGCGCTCCTTGAAGCTATGGAAGAGCAGCAGGTCAGTATTGATGGACAGACGTTCAGGCTACCCGAGCCGTTTTTTGTTATCGGCACCCAGAATCCTTCGTATCAATCGGGGACCTACCCTTTGCCAGAGTCCCAGCTTGATCGTTTTTTGATGCGTATTTCACTGGGTTACCCAGACTGGGAAGCCGAAAAAGCAATGCTGATGCAAACGGCTACTGATAAGGACCCCTCCCTCACCGATGCAGTGGTGGGGGCTGAAACTCTGGCCCAGTGGCAAGCCAGTGTGGTTACCGTGCATGCTGCTGACCCGGTAATAGATTACGTTTTGCGTCTGGTGACCATGAGCCGCACCACGCCCGGCTACCCGCATGCCCTATCCCCCCGGGCCAGTAAAGCGATTCTGGCAGCCGCCAAAGCCTGGGCGTTTATGCACGAAAGAAACTACGTAGTCCCGGAAGATGTGCAGGCCGTTTTTGAGTCTGTAGCGGAACACCGCATGCGCTCAGCGAATATGGAACAGGCTGAAGATACGGTGCTTAGCCAGCGGTTGCTGGAAAGTGTCGATCCGCTGGCAGCCTGATGCGTCTGGCAGGGGTTAAAAATCGGCTTATGCTGCGGTGGCTGGCCAATCGCATTCCTAAACAACAACGCCATCAGCTAGACGCCCGTTCCGTATTTATTTTTCCGACAGTGTTTGGGTTTTGTTTTCTAATTCTGTGCATCTGTTTGTTTGTGCTGGGCACTAACTATCAAAATAACCTGTTGTTATTACTAAGCTACTTTTTCGTCGCCCTGGGCCTTATTACTCTATTTACCAGTTACCGTAATTTTTCGCGCATTCAGTTACAGGCGCGGGGGATTCATCCGGTATTTGCAGGTGACAACGCCACTTTTCAAATGCAACTGATAGAAGCCAGTTCTCATACAGCCCACGGCGAGCTGAAAATTCACTGGTGGGGCCATGCTACCGGCATCGTCATCGATTTGGATGAGGCTCCGACAGTAATCAGCCTGCCCCGCTTTACCTATCGCCGGGGCTTATTTCCTTTGCCCCGGGTGACGTTCTCCAGCCAGTTTCCCTTAGGGCTGTTTAAATGCTGGACCCACCTGGATTTTGCTCAGCCTCTTACCGTCTTTCCCAAGTTACAAACCTGTGGGGTGACTCTGGTCCCTTTGAACAGTGATATGGCTCAATCCAGTGCCTATGCCCCCGGGCATGATGATTTTGAAGGCCTGAAACCCTATAGCAGTGGCGATGCACTGAACCGGATAGCCTGGCAAACGGTAGCCAAGGGGCGAGATCCGGCAGTAAAGGTTTTTAGTGAACAAGGTGGTCAGGCCGGCTACCTTAGAGTAGACAGTCACAGTGCGAATCTGGAACAGCATCTGAGTCAGGTGGCGTATCAGGCTGTTACCCTGTGTCAGCAAAATATCAGTTACGGGCTGCAGCTGGACCAGCAAATTATTCCCCACAACAGTGGCCTTGAGCACAGAAACCGTTGTCTGGCGTTATTGGCCGGCCTTCCTGCCCACGAAGGCTCATCAAGATGAGTACCAAGGCATTACCTATTGCGGGCCATCGGGCCAGCCTGACGCTGGCCATCACTGTCGGCGTGACATCGTTATGTCTTTATCAGCAACTGATGGGGTGGGTGCTGGTGCTGGTATTGTGCGCGCTGGGCGTACGTTACTTTTTATATAAAGGCGCTTACCGGCGTACCTTACAGGTTCGTACAATAAACTTGCTGGCCATTCTCACCTGTGTGGCCCTGGCCTGGTTCAGCCGCGAGCAGGGCGTATTGCTGACCATGATTAACCTGTTGGTCAGTGCCTGTGCATTAAAACTGTTGCTGCTAAAACAAGCCCGGGACTTTTTGCAGATTGCAGGCTGCACCTTATTTTTAATCGGCTGTAACTTTATATTCTCACAGGCACTGGTAAGCGGCATTGTGTATAGCGCAGTATTGATGGGCGCCCTGCTCTCACTACAACTGTTCTATGCTCCCCAGCTGGCCTTTAAGGGGCATCTTAAAACGTTGTTAAAGACCGGTCTGCAGGCATTGCCTATTGCTGTGATCCTGTTTGTCGCCCTGCCTCATCTGCCGCCTTTGTGGGGAATGCCCGAAGGCAAAAGCAGCGAAACCGGCCTAAGTGAAAAAATCACGCCGGGGGACGTGGCTAATCTGACCCGCTCTGATGAGAAGGTTTTTACCGCCATTTTTAAAAATGCGGTGCCAACCATGAAACAGCGCTACTGGCGGGCAATGGTGCTGGAAAGTTTTGATGGCAAAAGCTGGCAGGTGGGTGAATATCGACGGGCACGTAAACAGCTGCTGCAACTCAGGCCCACCGCCTATCAAAGCCAACCGCCAGGTGCGCAATACACTTATCAGTTGCTAACTGAAGGTAACGGCAACGACTGGCTCTACAGTCTGGGTGCTACTATCCCTGCCACATCTAATTCAGCAAGTAAGGTGATTGTGGCTGATGATCATACAGTGATAAGCCGGCAACCCGTTCTTAACCGCCAAACCTTCAATTTTAACAGTTACCCTGAGGCGCCCCTGAAGCTTACCGGCGGACAAGGCGAACGCCAGATCAATCTTGAGTATCCTGAAAACGCTAACCCGCGAACCGCACAATGGGCAAAAACACTGCATGAGCAAAGTGGCAGCAACACCGTCTTTGCCAGTCAGCTGATGCAGTATTTTGCCGCGCAGAACTTTGCCTACACCCTCACCCCTCCGGTCATGTCCCAGGCACCGGTCGATGCATTCTTGTTTGACTACCGCCAGGGCTTTTGTGCCCATTACGCCAGTGCTATGGCGCTGGCATTTCGGGCTGCGGGGATCCCGGCCAGACTGGTATCAGGCTATCAGGGCGGCGATTTGATTAGCGATAATGTCATGAATGTGTATCAGTATGATGCTCATGCCTGGGTTGAAGCGAGTCTGGACGGTAAAACCTGGCAACAATTCGACCCCACGGCTATGGTGGCCGCCTCCCGGCTATTATACGGCTTTCAAAGCGCCTTTAGTGATCAGCAACAGGATTTGCCGTTATTTTCACGTAACCGGGCTCACAATTTACCGGCACTGGCGCAGCTTTATCAGTTTGCAGATACCATCAATTATCAGTGGAACCGGTGGGTCTTAGGTTTTGACGGGGCGACCCAACAAGATATGTTCAGCCGTTTGCTGGGCAATACCAGCATGGAACGCATGACCCTGTTTATGTTGGCAGTAGTATTATTTATTGCGGGGTTGCTGGCGTTTTATTTTGTGCCCCGCCCCGCCCCAAGAATAAAATCGGAAAGCTTACGGTTGTACCAGGAGGCCCAGCAGGACATTTACAGAGTCACCGGTATCGCCCGCAATAACGCATCGGCCCGCACCTACGCCCGCAAAGTCAGCGGCCATATAAATGCCGGTGCCGGCGCCGCGCTGGATAATTTTGTCACTGTCTTTGAAGCCATTGAATATCAGCCCGGTAATCAGGTAAAACAACGTCAGTTGTTACGCCACCATTATAAACAGCTTAAACAAGCCCTGCGCAACAATCCTCCGGCATAGTACTGTGACCCCGCTTGGTTAGTACAATGATTATTCAGCTGGAATGATGACACACACCCGCCACCGGTAAAATCCGGCGACACCGCGTAATAACCTGTCTGGCCTGCCAGACCGGCAAATTGAGCCGTGCCAGCTCAAACGGACCAGCACAAAATATCAGCGTACGTGGATAAACATGGACATGAGTAATGGCCCCCACCGGAAACACACTCGCGGGCCGGTTCTGCAATCTTGCCTGTACCGAGTCAAACAAGCGTAAATAAGGCTCGCCGTGTTTTTCAAGTTGCTGTAGCTGCATATACACGGTGGCCCCGTTTGCCAGCCACCCCAGCGATATCAGGACGAGGGCCCCGGTTATTGCTGCCACCAGAGTTAAATATGGGCATGTAAGCATTATAACCATCTGCAAAAATGATGAGCGTTATAGCTTACACAATCACGCCCATTCCACAGGTACAGATAAAGGCCAGTTTTTTATCAGCCATAAAAAAACCCGCCAGAAGGCGGGTTTTTAAAAGTCTAAGCTACGAACTTATTTGGCGTTACGTGCTTTGGCTTCTTCGATAACTTTATCCGCAACATTGTTTGGACAAGGTGCATAGTGGCTGAACTCCATAGAGAACTGACCACGACCAGAAGTCATAGTACGCAGGTGACCGATGTAGCCGAACATTTCAGACAGAGGGACGTCTGCTTTAATGCGAACACCAGTTACACCAGCTTCCTGATCTTTGATCATGCCACGACGACGGTTAAGGTCACCAATTACATCACCAACGTGATCTTCAGGTGTGAACACGTCAACTTTCATTACAGGCTCAAGAATCTGAGGACCTGCTTTTGGCATAGACTGACGGAAAGCGCCTTTTGCAGCGATTTCGAAGGCGATGGCAGAAGAGTCAACTGCGTGGAAACCACCGTCGTACAGTTCTACTTCAACATCCAGTACCGGGTAACCCGCTAGTGGACCTTGTTCCATCATGCTCTTGAAGCCTTTTTCAATCGCTGGGAAGAATTCTTTAGGTACGTTACCACCAACAACCGTTGATTTGAACGTAAAGCCAGAGTTAACTTCACCTGGGTTGATACGGTAATCGATTTTACCGAACTGACCAGAACCACCAGACTGTTTCTTATGCGTGTAGCTATCTTCTACCGGAGTAGTGATAGTTTCACGATAAGCAACTTGCGGCTGACCTACTTCAAGTTCAACGCCGTAAGTACGCTTCAAGATATCTACTTTGATATCAAGGTGCAGCTCACCCATTCCCTTAAGGATGGTTTCGCCTGAATCTTCGTCAGTTTCAACCTGGAACGACGGATCTTCAGAAACCAGCTTACCAATAGCAATACCCATCTTCTCAGTTGCGCCTTTATCTTTAGGCTTAACCGCGATAGAGATTACCGGCTCAGGGAAGATCATCGGCTCAAGGGTACAAGGATGTGACGTGGCACACAGAGTGTGACCAGTCTGAACATTCTTCATACCTACTACCGCCAGAATGTCACCGGCGTGTGCTCTGGTAAGTTCGGTACGGTCGTTAGCATGCATCTCAACCATACGGCCGATACGCTCTGTTTTACCAGTGAAGCTGTTGAGAACGGTATCGCCCTTGTTCAGCACACCAGAGTAAACACGGATAAAGGTCAGGGCGCCGAAACGGTCATCCATGATTTTAAACGCTAACGCACGGAAAGGCTCATCAGTTGAAACCTTCGCAACTTCACCAGTAGCTTCACCAGTGTCTTTGTCTGTCAGATCCTGAGGGATAACTTCAGTTGGGTTTGGCAGATAGTCGATAACACCATCCAATACCAACTGAACACCCTTGTTCTTAAATGCAGAACCACAGAATGTTGGGAAGAATTCCAGATCACGAGTACCTTTACGAAGACAACGTTTGATGTCTTCAATAGACGGCTCTTCACCATCCATATACGCCATCATCAGGTCGTCGTCCATTTCTACCGCAGTTTCGATCATGTCTTCACGGTATTCGGCAACTTTGTCTTTCATGTCTTCAGGAACATCGCATACTTCGAAGTTCTCTGGCAGGCCAGTTTCGTCCCAGATGTAAGCTTTCTGTTCAAGAACATCGATGATGCCGTTGAACTGGTCTTCAATACCGATAGGCAGAGTCATTACGACTGGCTTCGCGCCCAGTACTTTCTTGATTTGACCTACAACACGGTAGAAGTCTGCACCCATACGGTCCAGTTTGTTTACGAAGATAACCCGGGCTACGCCAGATTCGTTCGCATAACGCCAGTTGGTTTCTGATTGTGGCTCAACACCACCAGAACCACAGAATACACCGATACCGCCGTCAAGAACTTTCAGTGAACGATAAACTTCAACAGTGAAGTCAACGTGCCCTGGCGTGTCGATGATGTTCATACGATGATCTTTCCAGAAACAGGTCGTCGCAGCTGACTGGATAGTAATACCACGCTCCGCTTCCTGATCCATGAAGTCAGTTGTTGACTCACCATCGTGTACTTCACCGGTTTTATGGATTTTACCGGTAAGCTTCAAAATACGTTCAGTTGTGGTAGTTTTGCCCGCGTCTACGTGAGCGAAAATACCAATATTTCTGTAATGAGATAAGTCTGCCATTAGTTCACTTTTAATTGGTTCAGAGTAAAAAAACGGCGGGATTATAAAGGATTTCAATACCAGATTGACAGCCCTTTCCGCAAAAAGTATAAAACTTATGCAGCGGATCCACGCCACCACTTAATTTATTTATGATTAATCAATAACTTATTAAAAAAATAACCCCAAAGGGTTATTCTCTTAAAATTGAAACTGTGATCTCGTCGCGATCATGATATAGATGCCGCATACGAATTACAAAGCTGTCCTCCAGCTTCTGCAAGCGAGCCAGCACATCCGTCATGGCTTGGGTTACCGTTTCATAGCGTTTTTTCATTGGTAACTTCAGATTGAATATCGCATGATCAGCCCAACGATTGACTAACCAGTCGCCCATAAGCCTGGCGACCCTGTCAGGCTGCTCTATCATATCACAGACCAGCAGATCTACACGGCCAAATTGTGGCTTATAGCTAAAACCATCGGCGGCAAAGTGTTCAACCAGCCCTGTAGCCATCAGATTATCGGCGATAAGCCCATTATCGATGGCTTCCACAAACATGTCCCGCTGCACCAGCTGATAGGTCCAGCCACCAGGACACGCACCTAAATCCACCGCGCGGCCACCAGCACGTAATACTGTGTGCTGCTCGTCAGAGGAAAGCATTGTCAAAATAGCTTCTTCAAGCTTTAGCGTAGAACGGCTGGGCGCCGCAGCAGGCAATTTAAGACGGTAGATACCGTTGGCATGAGGACTGCGACAGGCAGCATAGCTA
>VMHT01029801.1_pt1 | contig 10569 bp, 7 predicted proteins | sample 4693611 | NCBI WGS metagenome assembly VMHT01 (sample SAMN12280063, study PRJNA550983) | marine metagenome | isolation source: seawater sampled from same location over 5 years 0.02-0.2 micron viral filtrate | place: USA: collected off the coast of southern California halfway between the port... ...
AGACATGAATTTTTTTATTATATCTTTCAGCAATTTTAACTACTCTTCTAGTTGAAGAGATTGCACATTCTGTATTTCTCCATTCAGGATGAGAGTGAACATCACCTTCTTTTATAAATTTTTTTCTTAGATTTAAAATCTCCTCATCTTCAGAGTGAATAGATACCACTCTATCGCTACTTGAAATAACTTTCTCAATATCAGCCTCTTTATCAACTAATAATTTTCCTGTTGAAGAACCAGCAAATAATTTAACTCCACAACATCCCTCCACGTCCTTAAGTTTAGATAATTGTTCTGTATTTTCAGGAGTAGCACCAAAATAAAAGGCATAATTACTATGCATTCTATTTTTTGCTAATTGAAGTTTTTTATCAAACTCTACTAAATTTGATGTTGGGGGATTCGTATTAGGCATTTCAAATAATGAAGTTACTCCCCCTAAAACTGCAGCTCTACTTCCGCTCTCCAAATCTTCAACATCCGTTGAACCTGGTTCTCTGAAATGAGTTTGTGTATCTATTATACCTGGTAAAACTACTTTATCTGTAGCGTCATAAACTTTAGAGCTGTTAAGTTCAATTTTTCCGATCTTTTTAATCTTATTATTTAACAAACCAATGTCCATCTTTGTTAACTTTCCATCGATGAAACAAGAGCCATTTTTTATTATAAGACTATAATTTTCAGACATATTTTTAAAATATATTATACAATATATATTCTTAATTATGGAAAAAGATCAAATTATTTTATTAGATGATAGAGGATTAATTTCCATCGATGGTGAAGACTCTAAAAACTTTCTTCAAAATATTACCACTAATGATGTTGAAAAAGTGAGCTCATCTGAAACAATTTTTTCAGCGCTATTCACACCTCAGGGAAAATATTTGTTTGAATTTTTTTTAATACAATCAAAAAATGGCTACTTATTAGATTGTGATAATAAATTCACAAAAGAGATTGTAAACTATTTATCTAAGTACAAATTAAGATCAAAAATCGAAATAAAAGATATTTCGTCAAACCATGTAGTTGGAATAATAAGTCTAGAAAAATTTTTGGAAATTCAAAAAAATCAAAAAAATGCTTCTAATACGATGAGATTTAGGGAAAGCCCTTTTTTTATTGATCCTAGAAATAAAAAATTAGGTGCAAGAATAGTATCAACTTTAGAGAAATTACATTTAACAATAAAACAACTGAACTTAAAGATAGAGCAACCAATTAAATATTTTAAAAAAGCCCATTCTTTAGGAATTCCAATTAAAGGCATTGAAAATTTAAAAGAGCAATTATTTGGATTAGAAGCAAACTTTGAAGAGCTTAAAGCTATTGATTTTAAAAAAGGTTGTTATATCGGACAAGAAAATACAGCTAGAATGAAATTAAAAAATAAACTTAGAAAAAAATTATTCCCCATTCAATCAGAGCAAAAATTAAATTTAGGTGATGAAATTTTTTTTCAAAATATTAAAATAGGAAAAATTTTAATAAACGATCCTTTGCCCTTTGCTATTATAAAGCTTTTTGACCCAGATTTTTCTGAATTTAAAGATAAAGAAATCAATAATTCTAGAAATAAATTTAAAATTATTAATAAGTTTTAATATAATTCAAAGCTATTTTTTTTCTTTAATTCAAATTTTTAAATGATATGAATCTCTTATGAATAATCTATTTCCAGAATTTCAAGCTATATATCTACCTCAAGAAATATTAATAAATCTTACACTAGCTTTTATTTTAGGAGTGATCGTAAGTATTATTTATAAGAAAACGCATAAGGGTTTAAGTTATTCTCAATCTTTCATGGTGACTAATATATTTGTAGCAGTGATTGTTTGTATGGTAATTATGATAATCGGAAACAACTTAGCAAGAGCTTTTGCATTAGTTGGCGCACTCTCAATAATTAGATTTAGAACAGTCGTTAAGGATACAAAAGATACTGCGTTTATTTTTTGGTCATTAGCGGTAGGAATGGCTTCAGGTACCGGAAGTTATTTTTTAGCTATAGCCGGAACAGTTGTGATAAGTCTTATAGCTATTATACTACATAAAACTAATTTTGGCTCATTTGTTAAAAGTGAATTTATTCTACAATTTATCCTTGACCAAAAAGATGACAAAGTCACAAAAAAATATTTAGAAACTATTAAAAAATTAACAAATTCATACACTCTTCTTAGTTTGGAAAACTCATCGGATAATAGTAAAATAAAACTTAATTTTGATATTGTAATGAAGGAAGAAAAAGAACAAACTGAATTGCTTAGAGAATTATCTAATATAAAAGGGATTTCGGAAATAGTTATTATTGCAGCAAAATGTGATGTTGATTATTAATAACTCAGATGCTTAAGAATATTTATAAATATTTTTTTTTACTAATAATTTCATTTATACTTTTAATTCTAACAATAATTATCATAAATTCTGATATTAGAAGAAAATCATTAAATTATCTCATTAATGGTTATAGAGTTTATATGATTGTATCTTTACAATCTGAATTAAAAAAAAATCAACCAGACTTTTCATTAATCAATGATAGATTAAATAGATATTTAGATCGCTCCAACCAACTCGCTAACGGGAAAAGTAAATTGTTAATTGGTATATATGATGCAGCAAAAATAGTTCAAGCTAGAATAATAAATTTAAATGATTATGGAAAATTAGAGGAATTTAATAAAAATTTAGTAGAAAACGATCCATTAATGTATGAAGCAAAACTTTGGTATGCTAGATCCCTTTATGCAAATAATAAAATTGATTTAGCTCTTAAACAAATAAATAAAGCTATAAAAATTTCTCCTGTTGACCATGAACCTTATAGACTAGGAATTGAAATTGCATCTAAAGAAAGCCAAGGCCTTTTATTAAATAAATATTGTAAAGCTTATTTTAAAGCTGAATTTGGGGGAAAACAAAAAAGGTATTCTGGGAATTTTTTTACTGGATTTAATATAAATAAATTTGGATTACAGTTTGCAAATAAAGATGGTGTATCAAAAATTTACACCTTAAGTGGTATTAATCTCAATTCTATAGAAGAGTATGAATTTGTTCCCGAAAAACCAATTAGAGCAGATAGAGTGAAACTTCTTTTTTCATTTGTTCCTGGAGTTTCAATAAATTTTAAAGAATTAATTATTTTTCATAATGATAAAGTTGAAGAATTAGAAATTTCAAAATTGAATGTTTTTTCTAAGAACTCATTTTTTTTGAATAATTTACTAATTTTCTCAAAAGAAAAAGATGAAATTGTAAACTTTCTTTTGAATAATGAATACAAAAATATTGAAAAAATATTAGTGAGATTTGAAGTAAAAAAATTAAAACTTTCAACTAAGTGCGGGACTCAATAAATTGAAAAAAATAATAAAAAATATTTTTTTTTTTACAATTCCAGTTTTTGTAATTTGTTTTTTTATTTATGCATTTAATGTAATTTATTTAGATTTCAAATTTGGTCATCAAACATCCTACGTTTATCAAACTCCATATTCTTGGCAAAAATATTTGTTATTTTCAAAATTTAAAAGGTTTAAAAATAAATTCTTTAGCAAATCAAAATTAGAAAATTTTACAAAAATCGATTTTTATATTTCAGAACAGAGTCAAAGAAAATTATTATCTGATACTCCAAATTCTACAAAAAATTGGGTATCAGCGAGTATTTTAAATGATAATAATCTTCAAGATATTCAATTAAGATTTAGAGGTGATAATCCAGGTAATTGGCTTAAATACAAAAAAACTTTTAGGATTAAAACAAAAAAAGATGAATTAATTAATGGTTATAGAAGATTTGATTATCATTTTTTAGACGCAATATATTATCTACCTTTTTTAATTTCTGAAAAAATGGGTTTAGTTAATCAATCAGCAAAAATAGTAGATGTTTATATAAACGGAGAATCCAATGGCTTGTTTGTTCAACATGAAAAAATGGATGAGTTATTTTTAAGAAAAAATAAATTAATGCCAGTAAATATTTACAAAGGTTCCAATAACTCTCAAGAAAGACATATAGGTTTAAACACTAATCTTTTTAACAACCCAGAAATGTGGACAAAAATCTCTCATTTCAATCAACAAGACTATAATGATAAAAGCGATTTAAGGAAATTTTTTAAAAAATTAAATTTTAATGAAAAAAATCCTAACCCTACTCTGGACGGTTTTATTGATTTAGAATATTTTTCTAAATTTGAGGCCTTTTTAACTATACTTCAGAATGATCATCACTACTGGAGAGATAATTTAAGATTAATTGTGGATCCGTGGAGTGGACGTGTAACTCAACTAATTACTGACCCAGTTTTAAGAGAACGCGATAAAATACTAATTGATTTTTCTACAAATGACTTAAATTCTTTCTTAAATAAAAATACAGAATTTATACATAAGAAGTATAACTGGCTTTATCATTATTTAAAAAAAGAAAAATTAATAAATGAAGTTAAAAATTATATAAAAAAAATTGAAAAAGATTTAATAACAGCAGATCAAAAAGAACCGTATGAACCAAAAAATAAAAATTTTACTAAGTCTTTTGATGCTACAGTAAATAATCTTATAAGAATTGAAAGTGAAATTATAAATATTTTAGAAAAAAAACCTGATTCAGAGTGGGCTAAGAACGAGAATTATTTTTCTATAATTTTGAATGATTATACTCCTTTGCATCAATTATCTTTCTATTATGAAAAAGATTTTGTTCCGGAATGGGTTGGTATAGATATTAATAATGATCAAAAAATATCGAAAACCGAGCCAAAGATTTTTAAAAAAGATAGTTTAAATCATATTGATTTACCAATTACACTTTATGCGAATAGAGTAAAAAGCTCAATCAACTCAAGCAAAATTGATCACGATGTAAAAGTAAATTTTTCACAAACAAAATTTAATTTTATATCTAGTAACGGCATCAACCCTATAAAGATCTTAAGTAAAAACTTTTTTACTGGAGATAAATTTCAAGTTAATTTAATTAATAAAGTTGATGGAGTTATTATGAATAAATTTAATAAAATCATAACTTCTATACCAACTATAGATAAGCAAATTATACTTAGTGGAAAAATTGTTGTCGACAAAAATTTAATTTTTGATCAACAAGTCTTGATTAAGCCTGGAACAATTTTTGAAATTATGCCAGAAAAAAATATAATTTTTAAAAATAAAGTTTTATCAAATGGTACTATGGATATACCTGTAATTTTCAAAAAATATGGCTCAAATTTTAATACCGACAAAAACTGGGGTACAGTTGCATTGTTAGGGGAAAAAACTAAAGGTAGTATATTTAATTATACTAATTTCAAAGGTGGAAGTGGAGGAAATTACAATCAATTTAAATTTACTTCTATGTTTTCAATTCATAATGGAAAAGATATTAAGATAATGAATTCTAAATTTAGTGAAAATAATATTTATGACGATACTATTCATGTTGTTTATTCCGATAATATAGTATTTGAAAAAGTAGAAATTACTAAAGCATTTAGTGACGCAATTGATATAGATATTTCTAATAATATTTTAATGAAAAATATCTTAATTAAAAATTCAAAGAATGATGGACTCGATTTCATGGAGTCAAATGCAGTAGTTGAAAATGCTAAAATTTATAATTCTAAAGATAAAGGTATCTCAATTGGAGAAAAATCAAAGGTTTCAATTAAAAATTCATCAATAATTGATAATAATATTGGAATAGCGGTAAAAGATAATTCCTCTTCTACAATAGAAAAATCGAATATTGAAAACAATAATATACAAATTGCTGCATATGCGAAAAACTGGCAATACGGTAACGGTGGTAAAGTAAAAGTATTTTACTCTAAAATAAAATCAAATGAAAACAAATTTTATACAAGCTCAGATCCAGATGATAGTGATAAATCTTATAATAAAAATTTAATTCAAAATTCAGAAATTGAAATAATTAATAGCTCAATAAGAGGCAAGATAAATGTTAAGGGAAAAAATTTTTCTTACAATAAATGATGATCAAAAACCAACAGCTCACAAGGTATGAATTTAAATATTTTCTAAGAAATGACACAGCAGAGTCTATTTTTAAAATTGCTCTTAATTTTATGAATATTGATAAATATGCTCTTAATTGTGGTAGCAAAGGATATTTTGTAAGATCTTTATACTTTGACAATTCTAATTACGATAATTTTTATGAAAAAGTTGACGGCATGCAAGTGAGAAAAAAATTTAGACTAAGAACTTATGATAAATCGTTTAATAATAATTCAAACTTTTATCTTGAGATGAAAGGAAGAAAGCTAGATAGGATCATAAAAAAAAGAACCTCCTTTAAAATGAATTATTTAAAATATTTTCAATCTTTAACAAAACTAAATGAACTTTATTTTAAAAATAAACATAATGAATTAATTGAAAGTTTTATATTTGATCATAATAGGAAAAAAATTAATCCAAGAATTTTAGTAGATTATCTGAGAAAACCACTGGTAAATAAGTATGGTTTATACTTTAGACTCACATTTGACTCCAATTTAACTGTATCAAAATCAAGATCTTTGTATGAAAACAATAATTTTAATAATAACAAAAAATATAAACCTGGAACTACAATTTTAGAAGTAAAATTTGAAAGAAGCATGCCTGCCTGGTTTCATAGAGTCATACAAACTTTTAACTTAAGAAGACAATCAATTTCCAAGTATGTTCTTGGTGTTTGTGCGTGTGGTGTTAAGACCGAGACCTCCGATTAATTCTAAATTCAATTATTTATAGATAATTTGATAAAAATGAAGAATTGGATTTAAAATTGATAAAGTTAAGATTTTGTTAGAATAATTACTAGTTAAATTTTTTATTTTATTTAAGAGAAAAAAATTGTAAGAATTGAATATATCTAAATGATAATTAAAACAATAAATAATATTCTATCCTCTCAAAAATTTATAAATTTGCTAATATTTTCTTTTATTTTATCTTTATTTATGAATTTAATGCACACAGTCTATAATGAAAATAACATTAATCTAAATGGAAAAAATAAAAATTATTCCTTTAAAGAGAGTGTAAGTATTAAATTATCATCTGAAGAAAGTTATTCACAAATATTGAATGGCAATTGTGAAGTAACTGGAGATATGCATGACAGGCATAAAGTTAGATGGGTAAAGTCTTTATTTCTGAAAAAAGTTTTTCAGAAAGCTTATGAGATCAAAGATACTTCTCCATACTATTTGAATATTTTAATGCATTCTTTATTGATTTTTCTTACTTTGATTATTCTTAATAGAATTTACGATTTAGAAAAATATTTTACACTTCTTTTTTTATTGTACATAACTTTTATTTTTAATCATTATATAGGGGAATACTCCTATTCAATATTTGAAATGTTTTTTATAAGTGCTGCTCTTTATTTTAGTAAGAAAGATAAAATTATACCGTTTATAATAATTTGTATTTTAGCAGCATTGAATAGAGAAAGTGGATTTATAATTATTTTGTCATGGCTAGTTTTTAATAATGATTATAAAAAATTTATTTATGCTGGCTCTATAACTGTGCTTTCCTTCTCGCTATTAAATTGGAGTATTTTTGAATGTCTGATTAACCCAAAATTTTTTATTCCTCTCGAATATCAGGTAGGTCAAATAAATGTAACAGATTTATTCAAGTTAAATTTATTTTCATTAATAAAAGTTGTTTTAATAAATTTTGGATTTCCTTTTGGATTAGTTGTTTATTACCTCATTAATACAAGAAATAAAAATAATATTTTAATATTAATTACATTGATTTATTTCATTTCATTTTTAGTTGCTGCACCAATGCATCATGTGTCTATCAGAATGCTGATATTACCTATAATATTTACTGCAGCATATTTCTCTAAACTGAAAAATTAAATTTTATAACCACAAGCACTATAGTATCTGTTTAGGCTCTTAGAAATATAGATTAAATTTATCAAATCAAAATTTGATAAATTTTTTACTAACTTCTTATCAAATAAAGTTTTGTTTTCTTTAAATAAAAAATACTTTTTAATTTTTTCTGAGCTTAAACTATTAATATTTTTTTTTAATTTGATGATAGAAATTCTTATTTTATGTTTGTTCAAGTAGTAACGCATTCTATCTAATTTGCTATTCAAGATAAGTTTTTTTATTTTTTGATTATTACCAGAGTAGTATTCTTTCCAATATTTTTTATCTTTAAGCATTGTTGTCATAATATTGTCTTTGATTTTAGAAAAATTGTTTTTTAAATACTTTTTTTCAATTTTTTCCATTGCAAATAATGATCGTGAATAATTGTAAGTAAGTTCTGGGCCAACTTTGAGAAATTTAAAATTATTTTTGACTAATTTTATAAGAACATTTAAAGGCTGATAATCTGTTGAATGAGCTTCATAAACAAAATTATTTTTTTTACTAATCTTTCTTTTCGGTTTAAAGTTTGTGAAATTTGGTCGCTGAATACTGTTATGCATAAATCTCATGCCAGGCTCAACTACTAATCCAAATTTTAATTTTTTTTTGTATAATGTTCTAAGTAAATCTCTAAATTTTTTTACTTCCAAATTGATTTGATTTTTTTGTGTTAATTTAATTTTACCTTTTTCATTGCTACCAGATAGCGGCACTTCAGTTCCAATTATTAAAAATATTTTACTTAATTTTTTTTTAAGTTTTGAATTTTGTAAGATATATTTTGTTCTATCAAAAATAATAGAATGATTTATTATTTTATCATTAATACATTTAATTGAAGTATCCACATGTATTTTAGAATAGTTAGAGTCTAAACATTTATTTATTAGTTGAACAGAATTATTCATTGCTGTTTTTTTATTTTTTTTTTTCCACGGCAATGGTCCAAGATGATCGCCACCCATATAAAAATTTTTGAAACTAAAGTTATTTTGCTTTAAAATCTTTTTTATATCATTGTAAAATTCTTGGGGTGTTTTACCAGAATATCCTCCGTACTGATTAACTTGGTTTGAGGTGCTTTCTACCAAGCAAGGTAGTTTTTTTCTTTTACAATAAAGAATAATTATTTTTAAAACCTCTATGTTTGAGGTACAAAATGATGGTGCTGCCTTATTTTGTATTAAGTTAAAAATTGTCATTTATATAAAATACTCTTCCCAATATTTTAATTCATTATATTCTTTTATAGAGCCAATATGAACGTAATTTGATAATTTATGGCATTCTATTACTAATTTCTTAGTATCAAACAAATATTTAAAATAGTCATCAACTAATACCTCTCTCTTATATTTAAAAGATTTCTTAAATTTATTAATGAAGTTAAAAACTTTATGATCTTTTATCCAAAAAAATCCTGCTTGTCCAAAAATGTTTTTTTTTGAATTACTTTTTACGGATATAGAACTTAATTTTTCCTTTTTAAACTCTAAAGTAGTATGTGAATTGGTTAATTTTTTTTGTAAATCTGTGAATTTATAAGCAAATAAAATTACATCAGGTTTTTTATTTTTTTTAAATTTTATAAATTCATTTTTATTAAAATTTCCATAACAGTCACATGATGATAGGAAATAATTTTTTTTATCTTTAATAAATATATCAGATTTTTCGATCGTTTGGAGCATAGAGTTAGACTTACCAATATTATAAATCTTGTATTTTTTTTTCAACCCTGAAATATAATTTTTATTAGTAAGTATATAATTTTTTTTGGTTCCATATTTTTTAAAAATATATTCATAAATATTTTTTTCTCGTATTTTGAGATATGGTTTTTTTTTCTTCAAACTCTTAATTCTTTTGCCTTTTCCTGCCATTAACATGATATTTTTGTTGTTGAAATTTAGTGAAGAATTAAAATTGTCAATTAAAAGAGACTTCCAATTTCTAAAGTCCTCATATTGGGAAGGCACACCTAAATGAACAAAATTTTTTATATTAAAATAATTAATTTTAATTTTTTTTTGAATTAAATTTTTTACTAAAGAAACTAAATAAAACTCTTTTTTAATTTTTTTATTTTTTTCAAAAAAATTCATAAATTTTTCCACTAAATCAAAGTTGTCGAAATAATAGCAACCAATAGCAAGGAAATTTTTTTTATAGTCAGAATTAAATAATTTCTTTTCACGAATATCTTGAATTGTATCTTTTTTTATTAAACAAAAATCAGATTTACTATTAATTTCTAAGTGAGGATGAAACCCTGTATGCGTAAATATTACAGCTTGCTTATTCTTAATATAATTTTTAACTTTGTCGAAATTCCATTTCCAATTGATATCAGAATAACAAATAAAACAATTATGGCTCTTAATAATGTTTTTAACTTTTTCTTTTGCTAAATATACTGAGTATAGCGGGCCAAATTTATGATTAGCAATATTAATAAAGTGAAATTTATTTTTAAAATTCAAATTTTTTTTTTTAATTTTTTTTGTATTTCCAATTATAATTATTTCAGTTTTTTTAGAATCAAAATTTTTTATTATTCCGTCAACAATTCTCATATTTTTTGAAATTTTTAAAAATGGTTTGTAAACCTTATATCCAG
>VMHT01038057.1_pt1 | contig 10568 bp, 4 predicted proteins | sample 4693611 | NCBI WGS metagenome assembly VMHT01 (sample SAMN12280063, study PRJNA550983) | marine metagenome | isolation source: seawater sampled from same location over 5 years 0.02-0.2 micron viral filtrate | place: USA: collected off the coast of southern California halfway between the port... ...
GCAGGAAACGACCAGCTCCTCCGCATGCGTGGTCGGGGCGAGGAACTGGATGTTGGACCATAGCAGCGTCTGCCCGCTCGCCAGTTCGAGCGCGTCGACCGCCGCCGCCAGCGCGACCCCGCCCATCACATGCGGTGCGCCTTCGGGCCCCACCGTGGCAGGCGGCATGACCGGCAGGACGTATTCGCCCCCGCGCTCGCCCGGCGCGACACGCCAGAAGGGGAAGCGCGAAACGCTCACCCGATCGCGGTCACAGCCGCGGCAGCGTCACGCCGCGCTGACCCATGTATTTGCCCGCGCGGTCACGGTAGCTTGTTTCGCAGCGCTCGTTGCCCTGCAGGAACAGGAACTGGCATGCGCCTTCATTGGCGTAGATTTTCGCCGGCAGCGGGGTGGTGTTGGAAAATTCCAGCGTCACATGGCCTTCCCAGCCGGGTTCGAGCGGGGTGACGTTCACGATGATCCCGCAGCGTGCATAGGTGCTCTTGCCGAGGCAGATCACCAGCACGTCTTCGGGCACGCGGAAATATTCGACCGTCCGTGCCAGCGCGAAGCTGTTGGGCGGGATCACGCAGATGTCGGTTTCGCGGTCGACCAGGCTGTCGCCGTCGAAGTTCTTCGGATCGACCACCGCGCTGTTCACATTGGTGAAGATCTTGAACTCGGGCGCGACGCGCGCGTCGTAGCCATAGCTCGACAGCCCGTAACTGATCACCCCTTCGCGGCGCTGCGCCTCGACGAAGGGCTCGATCATGCCCTCGTTCTGCGCCTTGTCGCGGATCCACTTGTCGGAAAGAATCGCCATGGGAGGACGATTCCCGAGCCGCGCCACTGGGGCAAGTGGCCCGGGAATCTTATCCGCCCTTTAGCTCGCCAGCAGCGTTGCGTTGCCCCCGGCGGCGGTCGTGTCGATGCACACCACGCGTTCGGTCGCGAACCGCGCGACGTAGTGCGGCCCGCCCGCCTTGGGGCCGGTGCCCGACAGGCCTTCGCCGCCGAACGGCTGGCTTTCGACTACGGCACCGATCTGGTTGCGGTTGACATAGAAATTGCCGACCTTGGCGCGCGCCTCGACAAAGGCGCGCGTGTCGTCATTGCGGCTGTGAAGCCCCATGGTCAGCCCGTAGCCGGTCGCATTGATATCCTCGACCACGCGGCCGAGATCGGCGGCGCGGTAACGCACGACATGGAGGATGGGGCCGAAGTTCTCGCGTTTGAGGTCGAGGATCGAATCCATTTCCACGATCGTCGGCGCAACGAAGCACCCGGCATTGGCACCGCGATGAAGGCGGCGGCGCCATACGGGGAAGCCGCCCTTCTTGCGCCGGGCGACGTGCCGTTCGAGCGAGGATTTGGCGTCCATGTCGATCACCGGGCCGACATCGGTGGCCAGGTGCTCTGGATTGCCGATCGTCAGCGCCTCGAAGCCGCCGCGGATCATCTTCAGCATCTCGTCGTAAACGTCGTCCTGAATATAGAGCACGCGCAGCGCCGAGCAGCGCTGGCCCGCACTCTGGAACGCGCTGGCGACGACGTCGCGGGTCACCTGCTCGGGCAGCGCGGTCGAATCGACGATCATCGCGTTCTGTCCGCCGGTTTCGGCGATCAGCGTGGCGATCGGACCTTCGCGCGCGGCGAGGCCGCGGTTGATCGCCTGCGCAGTCTGCGTCGATCCGGTAAAGGCGACGCCCGCAATGCGCGGATCGGAAGTGATCATCTCGCCCACTTCGCCCGCACCCGGCAGCAGCTGAAAAGCCTCTTCGGGGATGCCCGCCTGGTGGCACAGGCGCACCGCCAGCGCCGCGATCAGCGGCGTCTGCTCGGCCGGCTTGGCGACGACCGTATTGCCCGCGGCGAGCGCAGCGGCGGGTGTCCCGATGAAGATCGCCAGCGGGAAATTCCACGGGCTGATGCAGGCGAACACGCCGCGGCCATGCAGGCTGAGCCGGTTTTCTTCGCCCGTTGGCCCGGGCAGCGGGATCGGGCCGGTAAACTGGCGCCGCGCCTCATTGGCGTAGAAGCGCAGGAAATCGACAGCTTCGCGCAGCTCGAGCACTGCGTCCATCAGCGTCTTGCCCGCCTCGCGCTGGCACAGGCTGAGGAATTCGTCGGTATGTTCCTCGAACAGATCGGCCGCCGCTTCGAGCAGCACCGCGCGTTTCTCGCCGCCCAGCCGGTCCCAGCCCGGCTGGATCGCTTCGGCGCGCGTGATCGCTTCCTCGACTTCGAAATCGAGTGTGTCGCGGCGCGTGCCGACTTCGGCCGACAGGTCGTGCGGCTTGTTGATCGGGGCGATTTCGGCATCGGCACCCGACATGAAGGTCGGCTCTGCCGTCCAGTGCCGGTTCTCGAGTGCGGCGAGGCGTTCCTGCAGCGGTTCGAGCACCAGGGGATCGGACAGGTCGATCCCGGCCGAATTCTTGCGGCCCAGGAAGATGTCTTCCGGCAGCGGAATGGTTGGATTGCGATAGGGATCGAGCTGCGCCATGTCGGCCACCGGATCGGTCGCCAGATCGGAAGCGGGCACTTCGGCATCCGCCATGCGGTTGACGAAAGAGCTGTTCGCGCCGTTTTCGAGCAGCCGCCGGACCAGATAGGCCAGCAAGTCCTTGTGCGTGCCGGTGGGGGCATAGATCCGCACATTGGTGCGGTCGTTACCTTCCATCTGCGCGAGCGCGCCGTAGATGTCCTCGCCCATGCCATGAAGGCGCTGGAATTCGAGTGGCTTGCCGCCCGCCAGCGCCTTGATCGCACCGATGGTGTAGGCGTTATGCGTGGCAAAGGCGGGATAGATGGCATCGTCTGCGGCCAGCATCTTCTCCGCGCAGGCGAGATAGCTCACGTCGGTGGCCAGCTTGCGGGTGAAGACGGGGAAATCCTTGAACCCGCCAACATGGCTGAGCTTGATCTCGGTATCCCAATAGGCGCCCTTGACCAGCCGGACGAAGAACTTGCGGTCGTATTTGCGGGCCAGCCGCGCGGTCCATTCGACCATCGGCACGCCGCGTTTCTGATAGGCCTGGATGGCCAGCCCGAACCCTTCCCAGCGGCTGCCGTCGGGCCGTGTGAACAGGCTGTCGTCGCGTGCGAGCGCCTCGATCAGATCCATCGACAGTTCGAGCCGGTCGGCTTCTTCGGCATCGATGGTGAAATGGATATCCGCATCGCGCGCAGCGGTCGCGAGATCGCGCACGATCGGCAACAGGTCGGCGATCGCCAGATCGGCATGCAGGAAAGTGTATTTCGGATGCAGCGCGGACAGCTTCACCGAGATGCCCGGGGCGGTCCGCACGTCGCCGGTCGATTCGCGCACCAGGCGTTCGATCGCTTCGTGGTAATTCACCCGGTAGCGTTCGGCATCGGCGAAGCTCATCGCGGCTTCGCCAAGCATGTCGAAGCTGTGCGTCAGCCCGCGCGCGCGTTCGGGGGCCGCGCGCTTGAGCGATTCATTGATCGTGCGGCCATAGACGAACTGTCCGCCGAGGATGCGCATGGCCTGCAGCGTCGCGGTGCGGATCACGGGTTCGCCCAGTCGGTTGACCGCGCGCTTGAGCGTCTTGCCCATGCCCTTCTGCGCTTCCTCGGGACGTTCGAGCACTTCGCCCGTCAGCATCAGCGAGAAGGTCGCGGCGTTGACGAAGGTGGATGAGCTTTCGCCCATGTGTTCGGCCCAGTCGATATCGCCGATCTTGTCGCGGATCAGCGCGTCGGCTGTCGCCGCATCGGGCACCCGCAGCAGCGCTTCGGCGAGACACATCAGCGCCACGCCTTCCTCGGTGGCGAGGCCATACTGGTGCAGGAAGGCATCGATCCCGCTGGCCTTGCGCTTGCGCGCCTCCTCGATCAGCCGGGTGGCGATCTCGGCGGCTTCTTCGTGCTTGGCGCTCGCCCCGCTGGCTTGTGCCATGCGCTCGGCGACGCAGGCGTTCTCTTCCGCGCGGTAGGCCTCGCGGAGCGCTTGGCGGGAAATGGGGGACAGGCGGGCAGGATCGTGCAGGGCCATACGACTCCGGACAGAAGGAGGGATAAAGCAGGCCCATTGGACCTGCGGTGTATCCCTTTCAAGCTTTGCGGAGCGCGCTGGTTCCGTAGCGTCGTGTCAGTCGCGCGCGGCAAACCAGTCGGCGACCGCCTGCTGTGCTTCGTCAGGCAGGTGCAGACCCAGCTTGCTGCGCCGCCACAGCACATCCTGCGCGGTGCGCGCATATTCGTGGTCGACGAGGTGGCGCAGCTCAGCCTCGTACAGCGTACCGCCGAAGTGCCGGCCGAGATCGGCCAGCGCAGTTGCCCCGCCCAGCACACGGTCGATCCGCGTGCCATAGGCGCGCGCCAGCCGCAGCAGCATTTCGGGCGGTATCCAGGCATAGCGTTCACCCGCCTCCCACAGGAAACCGGCGAAATCGGCATCGGGCATGTCGCCGCCCGGAAGCGGCGCATGGGCGGTCCAGTCGCGCCCCGGCAGCGGCATCACCTCGCCCAGCTTTTCCAGCGCATGTTCGGCCAACTTGCGGTAGGTGGTGATCTTGCCGCCATAGACCGACAGGATGGGCGCCCCGTCCTGCGCGTCGAGTTCGAACACGTAGTCGCGGGTCACCGTCGAATTGCTTGCGGCATCGTCTTCGTACAGCGGGCGCACGCCAGCATAGGAGGACACGATTTCCTCTTCCGTCACCGCGCTGGTGAAATAGCGCGAGGCCGCTTCGCACAGATAGCGGGTCTCCTCGGGCGCGATCGTGACGGCGTCGAGATCGCCCTCGTATAGCAGGTCGGTCGTGCCGATCAGCGTGTAGTCGCGCTCATAGGGGATCGCGAAAATGATGCGCCCGTCGGGTTGCTGGAAGATATAGGCATGCTCGCCCGAAAACCGCCGCGACACGATGATGTGGCTGCCCTTGACCAGCCGCAGATGCGCCGGTGTGCCGGCCCCCAGTGCGATCTTGGCCACCCGGTCGACGAACGGACCCGCTGCATTGATCACCGCGCGCGCCGTCACGGATCGTTCGCCAGCAGCACTCCGCAGCGTCGCGCTCCAGCCATCCGCGCTTCGCTCCAGCGCGGTGCATTCGGTGCGCACGCATATCTCCGCGCCGCGTTCCTCCGCGTCGCGTGCGGTCAGCACGACCAACCGCGCGTCTTCGACCCAGCAGTCCGAATATTCGAAACCGCTGGTCAGCCGGTCCTGCAGGATCGTGCGGTGCGGGACCACGCGCAGCTTGACGCGCTTGCTCTTGGGCAGGCTCATCCGTCCGCCGATGCGGTCGTATAGCGCGAGGCCCAGCCACAGCATCCACTTGGGCCGCATGCTCGGTTCATGCGGCATGACGAAGCGCAGCGGCCAGATGATGTGCGGGGCGTTGCGCAGCAGCACTTCGCGTTCGCGGAGGCTTTCGGCAACGAGGCGAAATTCGTAATTCTCAAGATAGCGCAGCCCGCCATGGACCAGCTTGGTGCTGGCCGAGGAGGTATGCGAGGCCAGATCGTCCTTCTCGACCAGCAGGACCCGCAGGCCGCGGCCCGCCGCATCGCGGGCAATGCCGGCACCGTTGATCCCGCCGCCGATAACAAGGAGGTCGTAGGCTTCGTTCATTGCTGGCGGATCACGCGGCCGGCGACGGCATCAAGCCTGGTCATCAGCGCCTTGTCGCGGGCCTCGGGCGCGGTCACCACGGCATTGTCCAGCGCATGGTCGATGGGCGATGGCGTGCGTTTGCGCGGCAGGGCCTTGCAGAACGCCTCGATCGTTTCGCGCGCCAGCCGGGCATTGTCCTGCATCCGGTCGAGGACCTGACCGACATCGACCGCTTCGGTCTCGTCACGCCAGCAATCGTAATCGGTCACCATCGCCAGCAGAGCATAGGGCAGCTCCGCTTCGCGGGCCAGCCGGGCCTCGGGCATTCCGGTCATGCCGATCACTTCGGCGCCCCAATGGCGATAGAGCCGGCTTTCGGCGCGGGTGGAAAACTGCGGCCCCTCCATGGCGAGATAGGTCGCGCCCTCGGTGCATTCGCCCCCTGCTGCGGCGACGGCTTTCGCAGCGTGTCTGGACAGGCGGTCGCACACCGGATCGGCCATGGAGACATGCGCAACGAACCCGTCCCCGAAAAAGCTCGATGGGCGACCCTTGGTGTTGTCGATGAACTGGTCGACGGTGACGAACCTGCCGGGTGCCAGCTCTTCCGACAGCGAACCGACCGCGCTGACCGCGAGGATATCGGTGCAGCCAGCGCGCTTGAGCGCATCGATATTGGCGCGTGAATCGAGCGTCGAGGGGGCGATGCGATGACCGCGTCCATGGCGCGGCAGGAACCGCACGCGAACATGCCCGATGGTGCCGCACAGGATCTCGTCGGAGGGATCGCCCCAGGCCGACTGTACCGCAATCCATTGCGGATCCTCCAGCGCATCGATGGCATAAAGCCCCGACCCGCCGATGATGCCGATGGTCCAGTCGCTCATATATCCCCTCTGCGTCGCCGGCCGATCGCTTGTCGCAGCTTCTCCCCTACGGGAGCTTGCCGCTTGCGGTTAATTTGTGCCTGAGCGGTGGCGTGTGGCAAGCGGCAAGTCCAGAGGCGAGTTGCAATCGGGCACTCGCGGCGCCCGCATCCGTATTCATCGTGCGGGGCGTGGCGGTGCGCTTGACAGCCAGCCGCGTTTACCGCGCAAACACCGCCTAGGCGGGGCATAGGGAAAGATGATGGCCGAAACGAATATCGAACCGACACTGGCAAGCCTGAGCGAACGCCTGCGCGTCCTGCACCGGCAGACACGCGAGACGCCGCTGTTCAACCCGGTGTTCCAGTTGTCCCTGGATATTTCGCGCAAGCTCGAAAGCGGCGATTTGGGGATCGCGGACCTGGGCGGTCTGGTCGACGAGCTGGAAGCGCAATCGCTCGATGCGCGGGCCAATCGGCTGCGCAACCTGCTGGCACCGGCCGACGCGGGCGAGCGTCTCGCATCGCTCGCATCGAGCGGCGCGGCGTTCGATAGCTATCGCGCGTTCTGGGAACAGCCGCACATGCACGTGGTTTTCACCGCGCATCCGACTTTCCTGCTGGCCCCGCAGCAAAGCGAAGCGGTCGCGCAGGCAGTCGCAAACGGAGGTGACGCTCGGCCCGGGGCCGCAGGTGAGGAGCCGGAAATCACGCTGCGTTACGAACACCAATGCGCGATGGCCGCGCTCGCCAATGCGCAGGACGCGCGTGACCGGATGGTGAGTGCGGTGCTCGACCGGGCGCAGGCCGAATTTCCCGGGCGCTGGTGCGAACTGCAGCCCCTTCCGTTCCGTTTCGCCAGCTGGGTCGGCTATGACATGGACGGGCGGACCGACATCAAGTGGTACACCTCGATTGCATTTCGTCTGACGGAAAAAGCGCAGCGGCTCGAACGCTATGCCGCCTCGCTCGCGGCGATCGACGAAGCGCATCCGCTTATCGCCAGTTTGCGCGGAGCCGCTGAACATGCTGCCGCCAGTGCCGACGAATTTGCCGGCGATCTGTCCGATCCCGCCGATCTTTCGGCAGCGGCCAACCGGCTGACCGCAGGCCACGCCGACAAGCTGCTTTCGCTCGAACCGCTGATCGACCGGCTGGAAACCGAAGCGCGCGATTGTGCGGCCGAACGGGCGGTTGCGCTGCGCACGCTCGTGTCCGCGATGCGCGCCGACGGGCTGGGGATGAGCTGGATTCACTTCCGCGTGAATGCCAAGCAGCTCCACAATGCGATCCGCACCCGGCTGGGTGATGCGGCGGATATCGACCTGTCGAGCCGCGGCGCAATCGCCGCCCTGCGCGAACTGCTGGCCGGGGTCGAACCGCAAAGCGCCAATTTCGCCAGCCTCGCAGTCGAAAGCTCGACCGCGGTGCGGCAGTTCCTGGTGATGACTCAGATTCTCAAGCATGTGGATGCCGATGCGCCGATCCGCATGCTGGTTGCCGAATGCGAGCAGCCCTCCACCGTGCTCGCCGCGCTCTATTTCGCCAAGCTGTTCGGGATTGCCGACAAGGTCGATGTCTCCCCGCTGTTCGAGACCGAGACCGCGCTTGAACACGGCGGACGGTTCCTCGACCTGCTGCTGGCCGAGCCGGACTACCGCGCCTATGCCAAGACCCGCGGCCGGATTGCGATCCAGACCGGGTTCTCCGACGCCGGGCGCTTCGTCGGCCAAATCCCTGCCAGCCTCGCGATCGAGCGGCTGCAGGGCCGGCTGGCCGAGGCAATGGATGCCAACGGCCTCAGCGATGTCGCCGCGCTGATTTTCAACACGCATGGCGAAGGGATGGGGCGCGGCGCGCACCCTTCCGGCTTCGAAGACCGCATCGAATGGGCCCTCAGCGCCTGGACGCAGCGCCGCTTCGCCCGCGCGGGGATCACGCTCGAACCCGAAGCGAGCTTCCAGGGCGGCGACGGCTACCTGCTGTTCGCCACCCCCGATATCGCGCTGGCGACGCTAACGCAGATCGCCGCGAACAGCCCGGCGCATACCAATGCCGATGTCCCCACCGATCCCTTCTACCGGCGGACCGACCTCAGTCTCGATTTCTATCGCGCGATCAAGGATCACCAGCGCGATCACCTGGAAAGCCGGACCTACAGCCGCGCGATCACCGCCTTCGGCCTCGGCTTGCTCAACCAGACCGGCAGCCGCAAGTCGCGCCGGCAAAGCGATCTGTCTGCCGATCGCGAGATGAGCCTGCGGCAGATCCGGGCGATCCCGCACAACGCCATCCTGCAGCAGCTCGGCTATCCGGTGAACATCATCGCCGGGGTCGGCAGCGCGGCGGAAAGCAATATCGAGGAGATCGGTACGCTCCTGTCCGAAAGCCCGCGCGGCCGGCAGATCATGCGGCTGGTGCGCGCGTCGAATGCACTGGCCAGCATCAAGACGGTTGCGGCCTTCGGCGAACTGTTCAACTCCGCCTATTGGGCCAGCCGCCCCTATCGCGGGACCGAACAGCATCTGGGCGCGGCCTGCGAGGCCTTGGCCGAATATCTTATCAAGGACGATCGCAATGGCGTGTTTCGCCGGCTGGCATCGCGCCTGCGCGTCGACGCGTTGAAGCTGCACCGATTGTTCGAGCTGGTGCCCGACGACGATCCGCATCCCGAACGCGAAAGCGTGCGCCGGGCAATCGGCGTGCTCCAGGCCGTGCGCCTGGCGCTGTTGCAGCACATGTTCCTCAAGGCGATCTCGGTTCCGGCATTCAGCCGCGCCAACGACATCAGCCGCACCGATGTGCTGGAAATGGTCTTCACACTGCGCATCGACGATGCGCTTGCCCAATTGCGCCGCGCCTTTCCGACCAGCTTTCCGCGCAAGGACGATTTCGCGCTCGACGAGCCGGGCGAATATCCGCGCGGCGAGGGCGAAGGTTATGCCGCGATCCGGCGCGATCACATCGATCCGATCGAACAGGCCTACGAACTGTGCCTGCGAATTTCGACTGCCATCGCGAACGAGTTCGGCGCGCACGGCTGATTGAATTCGCTGCGGTTCGCGCGCATTGTCCTACCCTGTCAGCTGGGGGAGGACGAATCGATGGACAATTTCCTGTGGGGTGTGGCCGCCGGGGTGCTGGGCGTTGCGGCGCTCGCCTTTTTCGCGTTCACGATGTTTCGGCGCGGGCCGCTGACGTTCCAGATCGACGGGTTTTACACCCACGTTGCCGATGGCGATGTCGGCCCCCTGATCCGCGACGTGCAGGCGGACGTCCCCGATGCCGCGGTGTGCAGGCTCGACGACCGCATGTCCTGTTCGATCCGCGACGCGGTGCAATGCCACAATGAAGCCGGCCGCCCCGATTGCGACGTGCTGCTGCTGTCGGGCGGCGGCCAGTGGGGCGCCTTCGGTGCGGGGCTGTTCGACACGCTCAGTCGCAACAGCGGCAACGAACTCGCCCTTGGTGGCGTGGGCGTCATCACCGGCATTTCTACCGGCTCGTTGCAGGCGCTGATGCTGATGGTCGCGCTCGATCCGAAGCAGACCCCGGATATGCGCCGCTTCGCGCTCGACCGGCTCGTCTGGGGTTACGCGCCGGAGCGGGAAAGCGATGTGGTTAGGCGCACCGGGCTGATCGGCGTTCCGCTGTTCGGTTCGGCGGCAGGCACGCGGCGGCTGCGCCAGCGCATCATCGAAGCGCTCATGCCGGGCGGCGACGAACGGCTGATCGAGGCGATCGGGCAATCCAGCATCGAGGCTTTCGCCGGCTTCGTCGAAGCCGAGCGCGGGGTGTTCCGCTATGCCGATATCAAGGAATTGGTGAATGCCGCCCCCACGGCCGCGGCGGCAGCGGAAGCGCTGGCGGCGGCGACCATGGCCTCCTCCGCCATGCCGGTGTTCCACCAGCAACTGCGCGTCGCGGGAAGCGATGGCGAAGCGCTGGCGCTCTACGATGGCGGGGTGCGCCGTTCGGTCTTCTTCGACCGCGCGATGGCGGCGGTCGACCGGGAAGTGCGCGAACAGATGAAGGGCCATGCACTGGCCAAGATCGCCGGCGGTGCGACGCAGGCCGCGATCGCGCAGGATTACGAAGATACTGCGCCCACGGTCTATGTCGTGCGCAATGGGC
>VMHT01052070.1_pt1 | contig 10568 bp, 11 predicted proteins | sample 4693611 | NCBI WGS metagenome assembly VMHT01 (sample SAMN12280063, study PRJNA550983) | marine metagenome | isolation source: seawater sampled from same location over 5 years 0.02-0.2 micron viral filtrate | place: USA: collected off the coast of southern California halfway between the port... ...
ATAATCATGGAGTAGAAGTTTTTTCTGGTCGTTGGCAGTCTATTGATGTGGATCAGTCAATGATGGAATTACTAAACCATACTATAAAGTTTATGATACCAAAATCCATGGATGATGTTATAGATGAAGTTAAACCAAATTTACCATGGGCCAAAGACCATTTAAAGGAAAGAATTGGTGGTAAGCCTTTAAATCCTCCACCAAGTAATGAATGGTGGCCTTTTGCACAAAGAGGCAACTCCCAATTTAAAGCCGAAGAAAAGTTTAGCCATACTTATCCTGAAAGACTTTGGACTCCTAAGCTAGATGGTATAAGGTATAGGTATGGTGATATGGGGGATGTTGTAGAAATGCTAAGGAAAGAGCCATATACCCGACAGGCATTTCTTCCAATGTGGTTTCCAGAAGACACTGGAGCAGTCCATGGTGAAAGAGTACCTTGTACAATAGGGTATCATTTTATTAGAAGAGATGATGTTATGCATCTGACTTATTATATTAGATCTTGTGATTACCTTAGACACTTGCGTGATGATATATATTTAGCTTGTGGTAAGTTATTTTGGATCTTAGAACAATTGAAAGACGAGCCAGGATGGTCTGATGTAAAACCTGGATATTTTAATATGCACATAGTTTCTTTACACTGCTTCAAAAATGAATTAGGTGTACTTAAACAAAAAAACAAATAGGAAGTAAAATGAAATTTACAAAAATTAGAGATGTTAAATCGCCACAAAGAGCAAATTCTACAGATGCTGGTATAGACTTTTTTATTCCAAATGACTGGGACGATACCGATTTAATGCATGAACATAAAACGTTATTACCAGGCCAAAGTGTTTTGATACCTTCAGGAATTAAAGTTAATGTGCCAGAGGGTTTTGCATTAGTGGCATTTAATAAGTCAGGTGTAGCTACTAAAAAAGGCTTACAAGTTGGTGCATGTGTAGTAGATTGTGGTTACCAAGGAGAAGTTCATGTTCATTTGACCAATATAGGTGGAGTAACATGTCATATAGAACCTGGAGCTAAGATAGTTCAATTCTTACTTTTACCTTTAGGTTCTCCAGAAATCCACGAAGTTACAGAAGATCTTTTATATGCTGAATCATCTAATAGAGGTGAGGGTGGATTTGGTTCTTCAGGAGTAAATTAACGTAAATTTAACGTTGAAAATCGTTGTAATAGCTTTAGATTTATTATATTGCATAGTAACTAATTAAAAAAGTGTAAAAAGTATGAGTTTTAAATTATCACGTATTGCTGCCAAGTTTAATCATGGCCAATGGAATATCCATAAGTTTGGCTATGATGAAAATGGCAAGTTTGTTAAAAGTATAGATAAGTATAGGGATTATTTCTTTTATGATTATAATCACATCCAAGATCTAGATGACTCTAGGGCTTTTGATATGGGTGATGATACTATTTTTAAAACTTTGTATGGTGAAATGGTACAAAAGGTTTATTATAATTCTATAAAAGCCAAAAACAAGCTGGACAAAGAAAATAAAGCTAAAGTTTTTCAATCTGATGTAAAACCAGAATTTAAGTATGTTTTAGATAACAATTTGGAATGGTCTGATAAACGTCATATTATGTACTATGATATAGAAACGTGGTATGACCCTGAAGATTCATCTATGAATAAGCCTGAAAAGGCCCAAATGCCTATTACAGCTTTAGTTGCATATTCAACAGAAAAAGATCGCTACTTTGTATTTTCTTGGCACCCAACTAAAACAGCTGGGTATGATGAACCTAAAATGACTGACAAAGACAATGTAAGTTATATATTTACAAAGACCGAAGAAGAAATGATAATGGGATTCTTAAATCTTGTTAGAGTATCTAATGTAGATATTCTTTCTGGTTGGTATTCTAATGGATTTGATATGCCATACATTATTAATCGTTGTAAAGTTTTAGGGTTACCTGCAGAAATGTTATCACCAGTAGACGACATTTATATTCGTAAACGTGGGGAATTCTGGCGTATTAATATTCGTGGGCTAGACCATGTCGATATGATGACTGGCTTACAAGACATGGGATATAATCTACCCAATTGGAAATTAGATACAGCTGCTAAAGAAATACTTAAAAAACCAGAAATAGAAAAGATTACAGACGTTACTTGGAAAAACTGGTTAGACGACTATGATGGGTTTATTAGGTATGCTATTCGTGATGTTGAAATCCTAAAGGAAATCAATGATAAAATCCAAATGTTTGATTTGTATACTGCAATACAACAGACTGCCAATTTAGAAACTTTAAGTTTAGTATTCTTTAAGTCTATGATTGTAGATAACTATATGGTTAAAGAAAATCATAATAAACTTATATTCCCAACTCGTAGGACAACACAGCGTAAACCATTTACTGGAGCTATAGTTATAGACCCTACAGAACCTGGTAGATCTGAAGACGTAACTGTAATGGATTATACATCTCTATATCCTACAACAATGATGGCTTTCAACATTAGTCCTGAAACGTATATAGCTTCTGACCAATCCTGCAAAGAACTTGGTTTAGATATAGAAGATATAGTTTCACAGCTTAAAGCAGACAATATAGATTTTGTAGACACAGGTAATCAGCCAGATCTTTTCGGTGGTCGTTATCTATTCTATGCTCATAGTCACCAACAAGGGTTACTACCACAAATGCTAAAAGGGCTATTTTTACGTCGTGTGGAAATAAATAGAAAGTTAAAGGCTGGTGAAATCCCTAAAGACCAAATAGATGCTATGACTAAGCGTCAGTGGGCATTTAAGTTAATACTTAATTCTGCTTATGGTGCAATGGGCTTTAATTACTTTAGACTTTGTTCTTATGAATGCGCAGATGCTATTACATTTTTTGCAAGACAAGCTCTTAAGTTTGCTATAATAAACTTCAAAGACCGCGGTCACAAAACACTTTATGGTGATACAGATTCTATATTTGTTAAGTCTGAAGGTTCAACTGTAGAAGAAATGGAAACCAAACTAATTGGCTTCAATGAAGATTTGGAACGTGACTTTGTTAGAATGTACAATCCAGGTATAGATCCTGAATATCAACACATGGATCTTAAGTTCGAATATGATTTAGAATATATTTACTTTGGTGCTGCTAAAAAACGTTATTATGGAATTATCCGTGAAAACAATAAGAAAGTAATTAGGGGTATGAATATCATTCGTAAAGACACTCCTGAATTCTTAAAAAGCAAATTAAATGAAATGGCAGAAATGTCGGTTAGAAATCAATTAGATTTAGGATGGTTAGTTAATATCCGCAAAGAAATAGAAACTATACCATATGAAGAATTGGGCATTAGTAAAGCTTTTAGTAAACCATTTTCGGAATATACAAAAACAATGCCTCAGCATGTTAAAGCATCTAAATGGGCTAATGAAAAATTAGGTACTGAAATTTCTAGTAAAGATAATCCTTATCTATTTTATATCAAGTCTAACTGTGAAGATGATCTTAAGAAGAAGGATAAGCAAAGAGCTATTTGTTTGAATGATGAGGACCTTAAACATATAGATTCTAGAAAAGACATCTTTGAAATAGACTATGATGTTTACTTCCAAAAGCAAATATACGAGCAGTTAGAGGAATTTGCTCTAATACCTGAAATAAAAGATATGTTAGTTTCTTATAAAGGCTACCAAAAAAGATTATTACAAGAAGCAGTTTAATAAATATGGTGATATTTATATTAAAGGTTATAGAAAAGTGTACTGAGTAGGCACAAAAATTAAATTATCTAAGGAGATTATTATGACAAGAAACTTATTCTTAAATGAACGTCTGTTTCCTACAGACTTATTATTCAAAAACTTTTTTGATGGCATGGCGAATTTTCAATCGCACACAGAAGTAAAACCTCAATATCCTGTGGATATAAAAGTAGGTGATGATTGTTTGTGTTTCGATATAGCTTGTGTAGGGCTAGACAAAAAAGATATAAAAATCGATATAGCAGACAATACTTTACGGGTTATCTATGAGAAACCTATTGAAGAAGAACCTGACCAAGACAATTGTGAATATGTTCATAGGGGTATAACTCGTAAGAGTTTTAATATGGGATGGAAAATCGCACCTAAATATGACTTATCACAAATAGAAGCCGAAATGAATAATGGCCTATTAAGTATAATAGTGCCAGTAGCTCCAGAAGCTAAACCAAGAACAATTAAAATCAAATAGTGTTATGCTCAGTACACTTAATATAGTTTTATTAATTAATTAAAGGGAGTTTTAGATGAAACCAATTTCAGACAAAGTAGTTTTAAAACCTATTGATGCACAGGATGTTACAATGGGTGGGGTTATTATACCCGACACAGCTCAAGATGCCACAATGATGGGCGAAATAGTAGCTGTAGGCCCTGGTTTCCATTTAATGGATGGAAGTCGAGGTGATATGCAAACATCAGTAGGAGATAAAGTAGTTTATCCTAAACATGGGTGTCACAAATTTGAACAAGATGGTGAAGAATATTTGATTATTCGTGAGCCAGAATTATATGTAGTATTATAAAAGGTTGTATATGTCAAAAGATTTAGAATTCGGAGCAGATGCTCGCAAAAAATTACTTATTGGTGTTAATAAATTAGGTAATTCAGTTAAAGCTACTCTTGGACCAAAGGGAAGAAATGTAGTATTAGAAAAAAGTTATGGTGAATATGTTTCTACAAAAGATGGTGTATCTGTTGCTAAAGAAATAGAATTGGAAGATCCTGTAGAAAATGCGGGTGCTCAGATGATAAAGGAAGTAGCTAATCAAGTAAATGATGAGGCTGGTGATGGAACAACTACTGCAACTGTATTGGCTCAAGAAATCTTAAATGAAGGATATCGCAGAGTAGAATCTGGAGAAAGTCCTATAGAGCTTAAAAGAGGTATGGATGCTGCAGTCAAAAGTATTGTTTCAGCTTTAAATGATTATTCTAGCCATGTAAAAGGTAATGAAGAGATAACTCAGGTTGCTACTATATCTGCTAACAATGACTTAAACGTTGGTAAGCTTATTGCTGCTGCTATGGATAAAGTAGGTGCTGAAGGAGTTATCACTGTCGAAGAGTCCAACACAGCTGAAGATTCGTTAGAAACTGTTGAAGGAATGCAATTTGATTGTGGGTACTTATCTCCGTACTTTATTAATGACCAACAAAATATGCAAGTTCAATTGGAGAATCCTTTAATTCTGCCAGTTAATAAAAAACTAAGAGACTTAAAAGAATTAGTAAAAGTTTTAGAATACTGTATTTCCCAATCTCGAGCTCTACTACTGATAGCTGAAGATCTAGATGGTGAAGCATTAGCTGGTATTATTGTAAATAATGCTAGAGGAACTTTAAAGGTAGCAGCGGTAAAAGCACCAGGATTTGGGGATGGTCGAGAAGATAACATGGATGATATATCTATTTTAACTGGAGCTTCTACTATAAATCCTAAAAAGGGAATGAAGCTAGAAAACTTTAATCCTGACTGGTTTGGAACTGCTAGGTTGGTAACCATTACAAAAAGAAATACGACTATAATAGATGGAGCTGGAGAAGCTGATGATATTCTGAATCGTATAGAAGAAATAAAAACTCTTATTGAAAATTCTAATTCGCATTATGATAAAGAGAAACTACAAGATAGGATGTCTAAGTTGGCAGGAGGTGTAGCTATTGTTAGGATTGGTGCGGAATCAGAAATAGAAATGAAAGAGAAAAAAGATCGTGTAGAAGATGCACTCCATGCTACTCGTGCAGCTATAAATGAAGGTATTGTACCAGGTGGTGGAGTAGCACTAATGAAAGCTGCTGCCCAAGTAGAATTTGATGCAGATGATTTCGAAAATTCGGAACAAATAGATGGTGCTAATTTAATTCTTAAAGCATGTAAATCTCCATTTAGATCAATAATGGAAAATGCAGGCTTAAACTCGGAAGTTATTTGGAATAACATCTATGACTCAAGACCTGATAATAAACCGGAATCTGAATCTTTTAATTATGGCTATGATGCTAGAAAAGAAACGTATGGTGATATGTTTGAAGCAGGTATTATAGATCCTCTAAAAGTAACTAGAGTGGCATTAGAAAAAGCAGCTTCTGTAGCAGGGACTATGCTAATAACTGAATGTATAGTAACTAAACAAAAAGAAGATAAAGATGTTATGCCACAAATACCTGGTATGATGTAGGAGAAGCCATGAATCAGAATCCCCAATTAAATATAAATCCTGACGACTTAGTAGATGTAGTTTGTGAAAAGTGTGAAAACCAAACATTTACTATGGCGTTTTTATTTAAAAAAATATCTGCAGTTCTTTCCCCAAATGGAAAAGAATCTATGATACCTCTGCAAGTTTACAAGTGTGATTCTTGTGGACACATAAATAAAGAATTTTTACCTAAAGGATAGTATGCCTGAAGATGCAGTAAAACATCCTAAGCATTACACCAAAGGAATCGAAATGTGGGACTATGCACATTCTCACAATCTCGATTTCTTTGAGGGTAATGTTATAAAGTATGTCACCAGGTGGCGAACCAAAAATGGACTGGAAGATCTAAGAAAAGCCAAACAATATCTCGATAAATTAATCGAACATAATGAAAACAAAAGTCCAAAATAATTTTTTATATTGGATTTTTTTTATTATATTAGTAGTAGGAACATATGGAAAAGTACACAAACTATTATATAAAAGCTAAAAAAGCAGGCAAGAAAACCATTTCTTATAGCCAGCTAAATCTGTATAATCAGTGCCCAAAAAGTTGGGAACTACAATACATTCACAAGCATAAATCATGGGAGCCAACTATATTTAATGTTTTTGGTACTGCCATCCATGAATGTATTCAAGAATTTCTAACTGTTATGTATAATTCTACAGCAAAAGCTGCAGAGGCTTTACCCTTAGCAAAATCTCTCCAAGCTCAAATGTATGATTTGTATCAGAAGGAAGTTAAAAAAACTGGCGAACATTTTAGTACTCCTGACGATTTAAAATCTATTTATTATGAAGGTGTAGATATATTAGACTATCTTGTAAAGAATAGAGGTAAGTATTTTACAAAAAAGAATACGGAATTGGTTGGTATAGAAATGCCAATATTCATAGAATCAGAATCTAATTCTAACGTATTAATTTTTGGGTTTTTAGATGTTGTTCTTAAAGAAGGTGATAGAATAAAAATACTAGACCTTAAAACTTCTACTTGGGGTTGGTCTAAGGGTGAAAAGAAAAAAAATGGTGACCAACTTAGATTATATAAAAAATACTTTTCTAAGCAGTATGACGTCCCAGAATCTAATATAGATGTGGAATACTTAATACTAAAAAGAAAGCTTTATGAAAATATGGATTTCCCTCAGAAGAGATTCCAGCTTTATAAACCTTCAGCAGGTAAACCATCTCTAAATAAAATGGAAAAAAAACTAACTGGGTTTATAGAAAATGTTTACAATATGGATGGTACATTTAGAGACAAAGCCCAATTTCCTGCGACTTCTGGGGTTAAAAATGCAAGCTGCAAATGGTGTCCATTTATTAAAAATTACGAATTATGTCCGAAAGAAAACAGAATAGCTCAGTAAAGGTTGGTATAATAGGTTCTAGAAACTGGCAAAATCATAAAAAGGTTAAAGATGCTATATACAACTTAAAGTTAAAATTTGGTGAAAGGCTAATAATAGTCTCTGGTGGTTGTCCCAATGGAGCAGACGCAATGGCAAAAAAATATGCCTTGGAGTTTGAATGTTATTATAGAGAGTATAACCCAAGCCACACTAACAAAAATTTATACTCAGCTATGAATGAAGCATTTTATGGTAAAACATATACACCAAAAAACTTTTTCCATAGAAATAAATTGTTAGCAAGAGGCGTTGATTATCTTATGGCTTTTATACCAAATGGAGAAGAATCTAGTGGAACTATCCATACAATTAAGGAAGCTAAAAAGTGTATAGATTCTAAAAAAATAATTATAATATCATAATTTTTTCTTATATACGTATATTTATATATACAATAAGGAGAAAGAGTTATGAAGAATGCAAAATTAACATCGGTTAATGTTAACAAGAGTAATCATAAAGAATTCAAAATATTATCTATTAGAGAGAATATAACTTTCCAGAGCCTGGTTAATATAGCACTGGATAAATATGTAAACGATAATAAATTTAGAAATATGATTAACGAAAACAAATAAGGTTTTAAATGAAAAAAAAGGTTTTATTATTATCGGATGACTTGAGAGTTCCATCTGGTATAGGTACAATGTCACAAGCTTTTATTAAGGGTACATTAGATAAATTCGATTGGATTCAGATAGGTGGTGCAATAAAACATCCCGATGCTGGAAAAGTATTTAATATGTCTGAGGCCATGGCTAAAGAAACTGGAGTTAAAGATGCTTATTTAAAAGTCTTTCCTGTAGATGGCTATGGAGATCCTGGCATACTTAGAGAAGTTATTAAATTAGAAAAACCTGATGCTATCCTGCACTTTACAGATCCTAGATTCTGGGGTTGGTTATATGCTATGGAACATGAACTAAGACAAGAAATTCCTCTAATGTATTATAATATTTGGGATGATCTACCATTTCCACATTGGAATGAAAACGCTTATGAATCCTGTGATTTACTTATGGCAATATCTAAACAGACTTATAACATCAATAAGCATGTTTGTCAGCGTAAGCCTAGAGTAGAAGGATTAGACTTAAGATATGTTCCTCATGGTGTAGACCATAATATTTTTAAACCTTTGGATTATGCTGATTATGCCGATATGAAAACAAAAATATTTGGTGATCGTGAAATAGATTTCTTGGGACTATTTAATAGTAGAAATATTACAAGGAAGCATCCAGCGGATTTAATATCGGCCTTTTCAGGATTTGTAAAAGATTATGTACCTTCAGACAAGAAAGCTGCTTTACTATTGCACACTGACCCAGTTGATCAGCATGGGACAGATTTACCAGCAGTAGCTAAAAAGATTGCACCAAATGTAGAGGTAATATTTAGCAACCAGAAGTTATCATCTCAGGACCTAAACAAGCTTTATAATATTGCTGATGTCATGTGTAACCCATCGTCAGCAGAAGGCTTTGGCTTAACTCACATGGAAGCTATGATGGCTGGTACGCCAACAATAGCATCAGCAATCGGAGGACTACAAGATCAAATGGGCTTTTTAGTTGATGGCAAACCATTTGGCGTAGAGCATTTATCCGAAGAAGTTCCTAGTAATAGTACAGGTTTAATTTCTAAAGAGTATGGTAAATGGACTTACCCATTATGGCCTCAGGTAACTTTACAAGGTTCACCAATGACACCTTATATTTATGATTCTAGAGTTTCCATAACCAGTATAAAAGAAGGTTTACGTTGGTGGTTTGAAATGACTCCGGAGCAAAGAAAAACGTGTGGTCTAGCCGGTAGGAAATGGGCTATAGAAAATGGATTTACTTCAGAAGATATGGCTAGCGAAATGGCAAAATCTATTAATATATGTCTTGACAATTTTAAACCAAGAAAAAGATTTACTTTAGTAAATACTAGTATGAAACAACCAGAATATCCATCAGGAGTATTAGCATGATAAAACCAGTTTTAGTAATAAGTTGTCCAGCTTCGAGTAGAAGTGGATATGGAGATCATTCAAGAGATTTAATTCGTAGTTTAATATCTATGGATCGCTATGATGTTAAAATTATAGATCAAAGATGGGGTAATTGCGATATGACAGAATTGTCTGACGAATCTATAACATCAAGATTTATTAAACAGATGGAGAGTCAGCCAGATGTATGGATGCAGGTTACTGTACCGAATGAATTCCAACCAGTAGGTAAATATAATATAGGTATTACTGCAGGTATTGAGACTACAATGGTTGCATCCCCATGGATAGAAGGTGTTAATAGAATGAATATGGTTTTAGTTCCTTCTAAACATTCCAAAGAAGTGTTTGAAAAAACTATTTATGACAAAGTAGACAATAATACGAAACAAAAAACTGGAGAACTAAAATGTACAACACCGATAGAAGTCCTTTTTGAAGGTCTAGATCTATCAAAGTTTTTTAAAACCAAAAATATAGTTAAGTCTATAGCAGATACCATGTCAGAAATCAAAGAGAATAATTGCTATCTTTTTACTGGTCACTGGATGCAAGGTGATTTTGGCCATGATCGAAAAGATGTTGGTGGTATGATTAGAATATTTTTGGAATCTTTTAAAAATAAAAGTCCTAAGAATCAGCCAGCATTAATACTTAAGACTTCTAGTGCTACTTTCAGTGTTACAGACAGAGAACAAATTTTAGAAAAAATAGAGCAAATAAAAGATTCGGTAGACTCTAAAAAATTACCAAGCATATATCTTATACATGGTAATCTAACAGAAGAAGAATTAAATTCACTATATAACCATCCAAAAATAAAAGCAATGCTAAGCTTTACTCATGGAGAAGGTTATGGTAGACCTCTATTAGAATTTGGTGCAACTGGTAAGCCTGTCATAGCTCCTAAGTGGTCTGGTC
>VMHT01034019.1_pt1 | contig 10565 bp, 19 predicted proteins | sample 4693611 | NCBI WGS metagenome assembly VMHT01 (sample SAMN12280063, study PRJNA550983) | marine metagenome | isolation source: seawater sampled from same location over 5 years 0.02-0.2 micron viral filtrate | place: USA: collected off the coast of southern California halfway between the port... ...
ATTTAAAAAAGATTTTTACTTAAAGTATTCGTTTGGGTCGTATGACCCGTATTATTCTTATTTAATTATCAGGGTCACAGAGATTGGTACAATTCACACTTTGCTTTTACGAATGTAGTAGCGGGTTAGTTGCTGACTTAGCATATCTTGTAGACACCCCGTGTATATACCCTGCTCCCGCTATAGGCTCTGCAGGGTATTTATGCACGAAATAGCTACATTATGCTTACGTCAGCATGTAGTTAGTGAGAATCAGTAGACAGACCTTATTGTCTATCAATTTATGATATATTTTACCACACTTTTTGGCATAAGGCAAATACTATTTTTGCCCTGGTCCTGGATTACAGTATCTGGGCGGTGCGAAGTTAACAAAAAAATATTATTTTGGAGGGTTAGGTGGACGACTATTTGTGGATAGTAATCGGTTGTATGATTTTAGCAACAGCAAGTAAAGGATGTATTCCTGAAGGGCTGATGTAAAAAAGGGGCTTCGCGCCCCTCTCTTTTTATTGGTTCAGTATGCTTTCTAAGTCAGGAGCAAAGAACCCCGGGCCTTTCATTACCTTGCCATTGTCTGCCTTGATTGGTGTTCCATCATCACCGAGTTTGCTCATGTTAGAAGCATGTACTTCAGTAAAACACTCATCAAGGTCAATACCAAATGTATGACCAGCACCGTATACCACATAGAGTATGTCTGTGAGAGCGTCGGCGATTTCGACCATATCTTTGTTTGCAATCGCTTCCACCAATTCATCTACTTCTTCTTGTATTAAATCTACTCGTAGTTCACGAGTGTTAAAGTCAGGCCAGGTTGGTTGATTCTCGACCGATTGACCGAAAGCCTGCATGAAATCTCCCACAAGTTCAAAATTTGTTCCTTCTATCATTGTCTTTTCTCTTTCGTTTGAATCTTGCGACTGCAGCTTGTTTAGCCAGTCGTCGCTTTTCGCTTCTTGGTACATGATACTCCTTCTGTTTATAGTCCCATATAGTTTCTGAACATTTTTTCTTGAAAACTCGTAGAGCAGCTTCTACATTGTTGTTACGTACTTTAACTTTTGGCATGTATCTCCTTTTGCCTAAAAACTCCAACCTCTCTTACGGAGGTACGCTACTTGTTTGCGTATTGAGTTTTCTGTGCGATGAGGCAATACCCTTTCCTGTAGTTCACCTACAGTCATTTTAGAGTAGTGCTCTTTCAGCATTACTCTCTCGCGTATTGACCATGGTCGCTTTGAATATTCTCTCATGACATATATTATATTCGAACTGAGCTTCAAAGTCAAGTGATATTTTTAAGAAGAGGTCCATAGAAAAATATTTCTTGACAACATTTTCAAAATCGAGTATAATATATCCAATAGAAAAATAAGCTGAAAAAGGAGAATCTCTTGGTCACTACTTATCTTATATTTGGACTTTGTATGTGTGGATGTGCTGGACAAGCATACTTCCTAGGCAGACGTTTGGGAATTGAATCCACCGTAAACTATTTAGTAGAGGAAGGAATCTTACAGCTTGAAGAAGAAGGTAACGGGTGAAGCCTTATAAAAGATCCCATTTTTAAAACCGGCGGCATCGAAAGAGCCCCAGCGTACCGAAAGGACGCAATTCATAAAAGGAGAACTTTATGACTAAGCAATTAGCTATGGCTGACCTACATAAATTTTTGTTAGGTTTTGACCGTTTCATGGAACCAAATACATTCGCTCCAACCTTAGATGGCGGATACCCTCGATACAATGTGCTAAAAGTCGGAGACAACGGTTTCCGAGTAGAGTTAGCAGTTCCTGGCTGGAACAAAAATGACATTGAAATTGCTTTACACAAAGGCGTACTGACTGTTACTGGTAGTGTAAAGCAGACAGAGGCACAAAATGAATCCTATGTCTACAAGGGCCTAAGCGGTAAATGTTTCACACGGACGTTCGGAGTAAGTGAGCACGTTAAAATTGATAGTGCTTATATGGAACGTGGCCTGCTATGCATTGACTTGCATGAAGAAATTCCTAAGGAATTGCAACCAATTAAGGTTACTATTTCATAAGGAAAAATATGTTTATATCACGAACTGAGTGTTGCGGCGAGTGTCTAATTTGTATGTGGACACTATTAATTATAACAGTAGCGCTAGCACCACTTATCTAACCTTCGCGGGGTTTCGGCCCCGCACTTAGTTCAAGGAACACTATGACACTTACAGGAACATATTACAATCCAGACACTCATCCGGATCAAAAGTATTTTTTAACTGAGCAATCAGAAGAAATGCTAACACAAATTCAGCTAGAGCTTGCAGAAGTAGTAAGACGAGCTGTAGCTATCTCAGACCTTGAGATTCAAGTACTGCACGGCAGACGAAGTTTAAAACAACAAGATGAGTTTTTCAAGAAAGGTGCTACTGAAGGAATTACCTCGCCCCACCTGTATGGATATGCTGTTGACCTAGTTGCAATAGTAGAAGGACGTATGTGTTTTGAGACAGAGGTATACGATGAAGTAGCAAACTGCATGAAGTATGCAGCACAGGATTTAAATACTCCCATACGATGGGGAGGAGCTTGGCATTGCCCAAATTTATGTAATTTTAGCGGACTACTAGATGAATTACAGATGAGCTACATTGATATTTGTAGAGAAAGGGATGTTCGTCCCCGGTTAGATGTTAATCATTTTGAGCTTACAATAGCAACAGAATGAAGTTTCCCGTTGAACAAGTGATAGTATGTGTAGCATTTGTATTAATTCTAATATCAATGACTACTTGTACTCCTCAAGAAAAAAACTGTAATGTTATTCATGAAAATGCCCCGTCTCTTAAAAAATGTGAGGTATGGTAATGGACGTATTTCTTTTGATTTGTGCAATGAGTATAACTCCAGTAGTACTAGGTATAACTTTATACTTTAGCTTTAAAGTATGTCCTGAGTAATGGAGAATGAACCAATATTATTTTTGGTGTTTTTCTTTGCCTCTATAATACTGATTACAATAGGGGCTTGGTACGGGGATAAGACAGATGAATCATCTAAAAGAAACAGGTAAAGGGTACTTTGAACATTTGTTAGGGGCCTGGAAACTAGCATTTGTACTGCTAGTACACGGACTTCTACCAAATGTATGGAGAAATAAAGCAAGTGACGAATTACACAAAGAAAGTAAGTATACTGGCATTCGTATCGTTGATTAGCGCGTGTGGTGCAAATGACCCAGGTCTAGCAAAAAAGATTGGTATCACAAAAGATCAGCGTGCTGCTATTGAAGCAAGAATTTGCTCATACGATGGCAACGACTGTTTTCTTCCTATTATGGTAAATATTGAGGGAGGAACACAGGTTGCAGTTGTAGATGCATTGCCTGGCGAAGCAAAGTATACTGCCTGTGGAGCTTGTCATGGTGCACAAGGCGGTGGGGGTGTAGGCCCTGCACTTGCTGGTCAAACTGTTGAGTATATTGTTGGCCGACTAAATCAATACAAAGCAGGCGAAAAAGTTGGCAATCAAAGTAATCTTATGTGGGGTCAAGCAGCAGGACTGTCTGATCAAGATATAAATGATCTTGCGGAGTATATTGATACTTTATGAGCGATACTTTTGCAAAGTCAATGACAAAGTTCTTTCGTTTCTTTGCAGATACATTTTTTGCAAAGAGATACGGGCACCGAGCAGTTGTACTTGAAACAGTTGCAGGAGTTCCAGGTATGGTTGCGGGAATGCTTGTACACCTCAAGAGTTTGAGAACACACAAGCGAGGCTATGGCCCTATCATACGAAAGTTGCTTGCAGAAGCAGAAAATGAGCGTATGCATCTTATGTTTTTTATTGAGATCGCACAACCTAACAAGCTGGAGCGGGGTCTCATAATCGCTGCACAGTTAATGTTCTGGCACTTTTATTTAGTACTGTACCTAATCTCTCCTCGTACTGCCCATATGATGACGCATTATTTTGAAGAGGAAGCAGTCAAAAGTTATACAGAATATTTAGATTTAATTTACAGAGAGGAGATAGAAGATGTTCCTGCTCCTCAGTTAGCAATCGAATACTATGGTATGGACGCAGATGCACGACTCTCTAACATGGTACAACACATTCGTGCTGATGAACAAAAACACAGCAAAGTAAATTTGGAGTATGCAAATGTACTCAGATAAGGTATTAGATCATTATGAAAATCCCAGGAATGTCGGAAAACTTGACAAGAATGCTCCAGATGTCGGAACGGGCCTCACAGGAGCTCCAGCGTGTGGAGACGTTATGCAACTTCAAATCCGAGTATCGACCGACGGAATTATTGAAGATGCTAAATTCAAAACTTACGGATGCGGCAGTGCTATTGCTTCTTCATCACTACTCACAGAATGGGTTCGAGGAAAGTCCCTTGACGAAGCGGGAGAAATCAGCAATGTCCAAATTGCTCAAGAGTTATCGCTCCCGCCTGTAAAGATACATTGCAGCGTGCTTGCAGAGGATGCTATTAAAGCAGCAGTCGCAGATTATAGGAGCAAACATGGATCGTGAAAAGTTATATGAGGAAATTAAAGCAGATGAAGGAGAAGTTCTGGAAGTCTATGATGACCACTTGGGATACCCTACTATTGGTATTGGACACTTGGTCACGCCAAAAGATGAAGAGTTTGGAAAACCTACCGGGACAGCCATTACAGCTGAGAGAAGTCGAGAGCTCTTCGATCGAGACATTGAATGTGCCATTAAGGACTGCGAGAGACTATATGGGCAGTGGCACAACTGGCCAGAAGAAGTTCAACTCATAATAGTTAACATGGCGTTCAATCTGGGCGCTACAAGACTTGAAAAGTTTCGACAGATGCGGTTTCATTTGTCCCAGCATAACTGGAAACAAGCTGCGGCAGAAGGCCGAGACTCGAAATGGTACCGCCAAGTTACAAATCGTGCAGAAAGATTGATGACCCGACTAGAAAATGTGACTTGACTTTAATTATCAGTTAGTGTATAATATATTCTAACTGGAGGTACTATGAATCTTTTTTTCCTTGACGAAGACTTAGACAAGTGTGCTGAGTATCATGTCGACAAACATATTGTAAAAATGCCATTGGAAGTTGCTCAGATATGCTGTACTGCTGTCTGGGTAGATGTCCATTTAGGATTTGTACCCCGGGCTTTGAATAAATCAGAGTCTGATCATCTCAACTCCTTGAAAAAGGAGATTAAACATTTACCCCCTGAAAGCAGACCGCTCACCCCCTATTTGCCTATGATGTACAATCATCCTTGTACTATATGGGCACGTAGTTCTTTGGATAATTATGAGTGGACGCACTGCTATGGCAATGCTCTTGGAGAAGAATACAGATATAGGTATGGGAAACAGCACAAATCCGTCACAGTCATCAACGAACTCCCCGATATTATCAAGATGGAGCGAGTTGGATTTACCACTTTCGGACTGGCAATGCCGGACGTGCTCAAAGATTATGATAACCCTATACAGTCTTACCGTGACTATTATCATCTTGACAAAGGCACTTTTGCTAGCTGGACAGGCCGAGAGCGTCCCCCTTGGTGGGATGACGACCTCGCAGACTACGAAACGAGGATTACAGCGAAATGAAAACAATAGGATTTTGGATATACGATACCTATAATTTCTTTTTTAGTCTTAAAATGAACCCTTTAAGACTTATACCAAATGCGTTTACACAGTACATACTGATGTTTTATCTATCAGTTATGTGGACAGTTGTATTTACGCTTTGGACTGGCTATAGTATTTACTTTGGTCTTGGAAGTGTCGGTGGGCATTTATTAGTAATTAGTGCATTTTTTATTACTGCTCTTACATTTCAAGATGCAGAAAAGAATGGTCATTTGTGGGTACAGCGAGTTAAGCCTACCCCAGTAGAGAACAGGAGAGGTGTGTGGGACCTGGAGAACGAGGGATAAGTACATACGAGATTGTAGAAGTATTCTACGCTCAAAATGAAAGAGTATATAGAGTAGTAGAAAAGAGGGCCGACGGAAAAATTCAAGACGTAGCACGACTTACTAGTAGAGAGAAAGCTCAATACTATGTAGACGCGCGTACACAACAGGAAGCACCGGAGCATAATCAATGGTAGGCAAGTTTAAAAGTAAGCTATTTAATGTATATCATCCTCCTCACTACAAAGCACACCCTAGTGGGGTGGAGTGTATTCAAATTACAGAACATATGAGTTTCTGTCTTGGAAATGCTGTAAAATATATCTGGAGAGCAGGAATAAAAACTCACGATCCTGTACATGATTTAAGCAAAGCAGTATGGTATCTAAATAGGGAGATAGCAAAAATTGAGAAGAATCAAGAAGAAAGAGTCCGAGAACTTGTCCGATACGAATATACGGAAAGTACTCGATCTTCTGAGTGGCAACAGTCCTATAACAAAGAAGGAAGCCTGTGGTATCCTGAATATAGCATACAATACAACCAGGCTTCAGAGAATAATTGATGAATTTGAAGAGACGCAGGCGTATCGTTCAAAAAGAAAAAGTCAAAACAAAGGGAAAGCAGCCACAAAAGATGAAGTGGCAGATGCGGTTACTCGATTTTTATCCGGCGACGCCATCTCAGAAATCGCAGCGGGGTTGTACAGATCCTCAGGATTTGTCAAAGCCATCATCGAACGTACAGGAGTTCCCCAAAAAGGAGAAGGAACCTACGACTACTTGCCGGACGAGTGCGTTGCAGAAGATTTTGCTGATGGAGAGATAGTATGGTCGGCCAAGTATCACGGTCCTGCTATAGTTAAACAAGAATTATCAATAGATTATCAGGCAGAAAAACCTGGGATTATAGATGTAAACTACGAAAAGAAGTATGGCAGTAAAGCATACAATATTTGGGTAGTTGAAAAAATTGATGAGGATTACAGTGATCGCTGGACTACGGCTACTGGTGGGGGATTTAATGCCATAGCTCTCGCATATGATTTGGGAAAGCTAACCCACCTTCAAGAATACGGTGTAGATTTATCACGTATCTAAAAAAATTTCTTGACTTTCACTTCATATGCAGGTATAATATCTGTATAAATTGATAGGAGACTTACAAATGGAATTTCTAGCAGGATACTTCCTGTTTCTTACTCTTTCCCTTATTTCATTCTTATGGATTGAGCACATTCAGAGTGGGCGATAGGTTCTATCAACAACAATTAGCGGCCACGGGAAACTGTCCCGGGGCTACCATTTCACAACGTAGAAGGAAACGAAAAATGGCATGGGATGACGAAAAGAAAGCAGCAGTAATTGAGCAATACGAAGCTGCAAATCCAACTCCAGAGAATAGCATGGAGATCGTCGCGGAGCTTGCGGATGAATTTGAAGAGTCACCAAACGGTGTTCGTATGATTCTTACTAAAGCAGGTGTTTATGTAAAGAAAGCCCCCGCTTCTGGTGGAGCGAAAGGAGCAGCCTCGAATGGTGGTAGTGGCGGGCGTGTATCAAAAGCTGCCGCCATCGAAAGTTTGTCTGCTGTAATCTCTGACGCAGGTCAAGAAGTTGACCAAGAGATTCTTGACAAGCTGACTGGCAAAGCTGCCGTATATTTCACTGGGGTTATTTCCGCAATCAATAACTAATAGCAATGCTCCTAAGTAGGACGGGACCGCAGAAGAGTCTGCCAACTCGCTTCATTAGGAGCATTTGTGAAAAAGGAAGAACTAGCACAGCTTGTCAATGAGTATGGCGATGCTGTAATTAGTTATCGTAGTGAAAATAGTGGTAAGTTGAAGTACAATGTTTGTACTCTTGACTTCACTACTCCTTACATTCAGAATAAGAAAAATCGGGCAAAAGAGTCTGACAGTACTCTTTTGCTTTTTTGTTGGGACACTGATTCTTACAGATTATTAAAACCTGCTAATGTAACGAGCGTAGTTCCGTTAGCCTCCGTACTAAAAAACGGAGACTAACATGGAATTACATAGCGCTCCAGAGGTTTTTGAAAGAGTCGTACACTACGATGAAGATAAACAAATACAAATACGACTAACAGTAAATTGTTTTCGTGGTATCGAATACTTGCACTTACGCAAGTACTATATGGACTTTGAAGAAGAATGGAAACCTAGTAATGAAGGTATTGCCATGCCTCTCGACTTTAATAATAGTAGAGAACTATTTTGCGGGTTGGTAGAAATTTTAAGTCTTGCAGAAAGCAAAGAGATCATAGAAGAACATTTTTCCGATCTTATCCAGGACATCTATACAAAATAGTTCTTGACTTTTCTCTCTTCTTTCTGTATAATATATGGTCTGAGTGGGAGAAAGTATGAAAGATTTTTTTGAAAAATGTGAAGCTGCATACTTTTCGGGCTACCCGATAATCTCGGATGCCGAGTATGATGCACTTATAAAAAAATGGAATCATCAATCTGTAGGCCATACGGTTACAGACGGTGTTCCGCATTTGTATAAGATGTATTCACTACAAAAGTTTTTTGATCTTGCTGATGCTCCGGATATTTCAGAGTACGTTTGTACTCCAAAGTTGGATGGAGCAGCAGTGTCTTTACTATATGTAAATGGACACTTTGCACTCGGATTGACACGAGGCGATGGTAACTTAGGCCGAGACGTTACCACGAAACTAGAAGAGCTGGTTCCTGCCACGCTTCCTATGAACGGTAGTGTGCAAATCACTGGCGAAATAGTTTTGCCCTCGCATGTCCCCAATGCTCGCAATGCTGCAGCGGGGTTGTTAAACGTCAAAGACATACAAGAGTTTCGAGCTCGCTCTCAAGACTTGGTCTTTGTCGCTTATGACCTCCAGTTTGAAAAAGACTACTCAGACTATAAGTCAGCAATGTATGCATTGGCCCATGAAGGTTTCAACGTCGTGACAGACTTCGACGCTACTGAGTATCCTACGGATGGTTTAGTATACCGCCTGCGCGATCAGAGAGCCTTTCAAAAAATGGGACATACAGCCCACCACCCTCGCGGCGCTTTTGCTCTCAAAGAGCAGAAAGAGGGTAAGATTACAGAATTACTCGATGTTGTGTGGCAAGTAGGTAAATCGGGCGTAGTCAGCCCTGTTGCTCTACTTGATCCAGTCGAAGTAGAAGGTGCTCTCGTGGGCAGGGCAACTCTACACAATATCGAGTACATTCGCTCTTTGGACCTGGAAATCGGTTGCAAAGTAGAGGTAATACGTAGTGGAGACATTATTCCGCGAATCGTTCGCAGAGCAGACCTGCCAAAAAATAGTTCTTGACTTTTACCTCAGTTTTTCGTATAATATATTCTACATTTTCGGAGTTATCTAAATGCTAAGATCAATCCTACCGCCAACGGAATGTCCGTCTTGTGGTGGCGAGCTTACTTCGGTCAATGATTTGTACTACTGCTACGGCAGTAACTGTCCAGCACAGAAACAAAGGAAGATCGAGCATTTTGCAAAAACTCTGAAGATTAAAGGGCTTGGCCCTGCAACAATAGAGAAGCTGGAGATAGAGGACTTCGATCAAGTTTATCTCTATGATGAGTTTTTACTGTGTGAGAAACTGGGCGAAAAGCTCGGTACAAAGCTACACGCAGAGATTCAAAACTCTACTTCGGCTCCTCTTGATTTGGTATTACCTGCTTTTGGTATTCCACTGATCGGAAAAACGGCAACGAAGAAGCTGTCTGAGACTGTGCAATCTATTACTGAAATTACACCAGACACTTGTGAGCGTGCCGGATTAGGCCCAAAAGCAACTGAGAATCTGTGCAACTGGTTAGATGAAGAGTTTTATTCCTTCTACGATGGATGTCTTCCATTCGATATGAAGTTTACTCCCCCGGGTGTATTACCCACAGAAATGAATCGGGGAGTTGTCTGCATAACCGGAAAGCTTAAGAGTTTTAAGACTAAGGCTCAAGCAGGCACAGCACTCGCTAGTCTTGGCTATATAGTGAAGTCTAGCTTAACGAAAGATGTAACGATTCTCGTAAATGAAAGCGGTATTGAATCAGCAAAAACTAAACAAGCCAGAGAATCTGGCATTGAAATAATCACGGATTTAGAATCCTATTTGGAGAAAAAATATGGCACTTCCCAAGTGGACAGATGAGCGTACTGAAGCGCTCACTAACTTTGTCGGTGGCGAAAGCCCCGTATCTCAAGCGACTGTTGCAGAAGCAGCAGATCAGCTTGAAACCTCTACTCGTTCTATCTCTAGCAAGCTGCGAAAGATGGGTTTTGAAGTAGAGCTTGCTTCTGCGGCTTCTGGTAAGTCTTTTACCGAAGGTCAAGAAGCTACCCTCCGCGCTTTCGTTACTGACAACTCTGGTCAGTACACTTATGCTCAAATCGCTGAGCATTTCGAAGGCGGCTCTTTCTCACCTAAGTCTATTCAGGGCAAGATCCTGAGTATGGAGCTGACTGATCATGTTGCTCCCGCACCCAAGGTAGAGAGTGTACGTACCTACACAGAAGCTGAAGAAGCTACGTTTGTTTCTATGGTAAACGACGGTGCTTTCGTTGAAGCTATTGCAGAGGCCCTGGGCCGATCTGTCAACAGCATTCGCGGCAAGGCTCTCAGCCTGCTTC
>VMHT01057461.1_pt1 | contig 10564 bp, 8 predicted proteins | sample 4693611 | NCBI WGS metagenome assembly VMHT01 (sample SAMN12280063, study PRJNA550983) | marine metagenome | isolation source: seawater sampled from same location over 5 years 0.02-0.2 micron viral filtrate | place: USA: collected off the coast of southern California halfway between the port... ...
ATGGCATTGTTATGTTGAACCTTCCTACTACTATGGTGCCAAGCTCAGCTGGTAACAACGAGCTGACACTCGCTTACACCTAATCTGCATGGCTTTTGTTCTCAAGAAAGTTTCTTCTTACAAATGGCCTGTTGCCGTTGACGTTCCTGTTGACGGCGGCAAGTTCAAGAAAGAAACTTTCACGGCAATCTTTAAAAAGATGAGCCGCTCAGCTTTCAACGATTTAGTTGAGCAAGGCGATGATGCTTTGATTGGCGAAATTGTTGAAGGCTGGGAAGGGATTAAAGACGAGGATGGCGACGAGGTTGTTTACAGCGAGGAAGCACAAGCTGAGCTGTTTGACGACCCCTATGTTTTGCGTGGTGTAATTACCGCTTACACAGACAGCCTTACGGGGGCACAAGCAAAAAACTAGAATCCGCCGCTAAGCATTGGTGCGAAGGCGGCGGTGTCTTTGATGAAAGCGTTGATGACTTGATGGCTAAGGGTATGGACCCTGGTGAGATCAATGCAATCCGTAAGGCACGTAAGGCTGCGGATTTTGAGGTGTGGGAAGAAAACTGGGATATTGTTGCAATGTTCCTAAGAATGCAAACGCAGTGGAATGTCAGTATGGGCGGGGTTTCTGGTTTGAATTACTCGTCGCTGGACTACCTCTGTAGACTGTATGAAGTCAAGGATCCTGTCGCCCTTTTTGAAGGCGTACAGGTGATGGAACTAACCGCACTCGCCAGCCTAAACAAGAAGGACTCCTGATGGCAAAGGTCACAACCGAACTAAAGGTCCTTGTAAAAACCGCTGGCGATGCTGGTCTTGATAAATTAACGCGGACTTTAAACGGGCTAGGGCGACAGGCTAAAAGTGCTGCGGCTCCGTTTGATCAAATATCAAAAGAGCTAAAAGAAGTTCAAAGAACGTCAAAAAATAGCATTGCAAACCTTCGGGGTTACAGAAACGCTTGGCGCGATATTACGCAGCAAGTTGAGATTGGCAGTGATGCGTTTAGAGAGGCGACTGCTGAGGCGGCAAGGCTTGATAAACAACTGCAAAAAGCAGAGGGCAGGAAAGGCCCAGGCAGGGGAGGAAGGTTAAGAGCTGCTGCTCAAGTTGCGGGAACAGTTGCAGGCGCTGGGGTCTTTGGTGGTCCTGAAGGGGCAGCAGGCGCGTTGCTTGGTTCTATTGCGGGGCCAGGTGGTGCAATTGTTGGCGGCGCTATTGGCGCTCAGGTTGGGCAATTCAGGCAAGCTTTAGGCGCAAGTGCTGAGTATGCAGCAAGCATTGCAAAGCTTAGAATTGCATTAAAAGGCGTAACAACAAGCCAGACTGATTACAACAATGCTCTTGATTTTGTTCAACAAGCAACTACAAAGTTTGCAATTCCTCAAGAGATTGTTACTCGTCAATTTACAAAATTACAAGCATCTGTGCAAGGTGCAGGTGGAAACCTTGAAGACACAAAAACTGCGTTTAATGGCATTGTTGCTTCCGTTAGGGCGACAGGTGGCTCGTTGCAAGATATTGATTCTGCCCTGACAGCAACCGCGCAAGTCTTCTCTAAAGGTAAGGTATCAGCCGAAGAATTGAGACAACAAATTGGAGAAAGGCTTCCCGGTGCGTTTACTTTGTTTGCTAAGTCATTGGGAAAAACACCGCAAGAGCTAGACAAATCCCTTGAAAAAGGAGAAGTTAGTCTGCAAGACTTCCAAACCTTTGCAGAAGAAATATTTAAAAAGTACGGAAAAACTGCAGAAATTATTGCTTCTTCGCCGGAAGCAGCAGGAGATCGTTTAGCAGTTGCGTTGTCAAATATGAACGAATCTGTAGGCCGCTTATTAACGCCAATTGGCACAGCATTCCAAACAGTTTTTACTGCAATACTTGAACAAATTACTGATGCTGCTGATGCTTTGGATAGATTTTTAGGCGTTAGCGATGACGCAAGAATTGCAGTATTAACTAAGCAGGTTACAGCTAGCAATTTAAAATTAGCTGCAATCAATGCAGACATTCGTCGAGAGCAACAAGCTAGGCCAGAAGCGGATTTGCTTGGAGGCGCTGGGGCTCAGGGTGGCGGGCTAGGGGGCTTGTTGCTGGAACAACAGCAAGCAATACAAACACGAAATGTAGCTTCTAAAGAGTTAGATAATTTAAGAGCAATGATGAAAATGCGTGGCGAAATTGAACAGTCAAAGCCTGGGGGGGGCTTGCCTGGGATTGTCCTTACCCCTCCTCCTAGCACAGAGCGTATTGATGCATCGCAAACATTGCTTGGCTTGGCTGAAAAACTAAATGAGGCAAGAAAAAGCGGGAATAATTTTGCAGTAGTAAGTGCCCAGCTCGCATTTGATAGGCAAAAAATTGAAGAAAGCACTTTGCTGCCCCGCGAAAAAAACATAAGACTTTTGAATTTAGATGCCAAAACCAATGAAAAAATTCTTCGCTTACTTAGCGGCAAACCGGCAAAAATCAAGGATTTAAACAATGAGCTGACAGAAACTCAAAAGTTATTTGGATCTATTAAAGACACTGTTGCGACAGGTTTGACTAACGCAATCATGGGCTTGATTGATGGCACAAAGTCTTTAGGCGAGTCCTTGTCAGGCGTTTTGAAGCAGATTGGAAGCCTATTTCTTAGGGCTGGTATTGGCAGCTTTGGTGTTGGAGGAGAAAAAGGCACTGGGTTGCTGGGAGCTTTGTTTAGTGCCAAGGGCAACGTTTTTGCACACAACAACGTTGTTCCGTTTGCTTATGGCGGCGTTGTAAACAAGCCAACTGTTTTTCCCATGGCTAACGGCATGGGAGTGATGGGAGAAGCAGGCCCTGAGGCGATTATGCCTTTAAAAAGAGGTCGTGGCGGTCGTCTTGGCGTAGAGGTTGCAAGCCAAGACACTGCAAGGGAAGCAATGTCGCGTTATTCAAGAGGCTCAGGCAACTCAGCTGCGTCCTTAATGACAGGCGGTCAAGAATCTGAAGGTAATGGTTCAGCTAGTAATGCAGTTCTTGATGTGAACTACAGCGTTGAGCGGATCAACAACATTAATTACGTTACCGCTGCTGAGTTTGAGAAGGGAATGGCTCAGGCGGCTAAGCGTGGCGCTGAAATGGGCAAGCGTGGTGTTTACAGTGACCTTGTGAACAAGCGCAGTGTTCGTAGCAGGATTGGCGTATGACGATCGAGGCAGTCACCACATTTATTTCTTTTGAGGATAATGCGGGTGCTGATCAAGGCAGATACCAAAACAGCAACACTGCCAACACGATCACGTTTGATTCAAACCCTTATGCGTTCCTGCCGTTCATCTATAACGGTGCAACTAAAACCTTAAGTGGCGACAACATTGAAAGTTTGTTGACCTTCGCTAATAACCAACTCAGCCTTGCAAAAGCGTATGAGGCAGTTGAAAACTTTTGGTCAGTGCGAGTGGACACGGTGTTAATGGACCCTTCTACGTTTCTGCCTAACCGCACGTTATCAACTGAATACTGGATACCGTCCAGCATCAGCTACAACGTTGAGGGTGTGCAGATGGCACTGAGCACTGCAATTGATGCGGTGACTTCCTCCATTCCAAACAAGGTTTTGCGATCTAAAGATGTTGGCGCGTTGCCTGTTACCTCTCGAATCAGTAACGCTTGATTGAGCCGTACCAGTTAATTGGGCTGCCTTACAGGCTTGGAGCGATACCTGAAAAGCATGGTGCTGCTGATTGCTTGAGTTTGGCTACAGCTGTGCAGGCTTGGCACGGTATAGACATGCCCGCTCCACAGCGATCGTGGTACAGGCGTTTGCGGCGTAAAGATTATTCGGTGTTCTCAGAGCAGTTGGAACGTTGGGGCAGAAAGTCAGGTGACGCTAGAGTAGGCACACTCGGGTTAATCCATTGCCTTGACGGCAGTTATGGGTTGGCTTCTTTCTACGAAGGCGGATGGCTGCAATTCAGAGACCGTCAAGTGATATGGATCCCCTGCAGCGTTCTTACTCCCGCCGCTCTTTACTGCCGGCAGAGCAGCAAATTATTGATGCGTTAGGTCTGACATTAGATGAATATTGGGAGTTTTGTCGCTTAGCTGATTGCAAGGCAAAAGAACGAGGCGAAGAATATGCGTCGATTCCAGAAATCGTTGCAACAGGTGAGCCATTAACTACTTTCGAAATTATCAGTCTTGTTATAGGCGTTTTAAGTACTGCAGCGTCGGTGCTGCTAGCGCCTAAACCTCCTTCATTAGAGGATCCATTAAGTCCGATCAAGACTGCAGACACTCGCGGTCAAACAAAGTTTGCTGAGCTATTTGGTTTTGACAGCCTGCAGGATCTGGCAACGCTTGGCAGCATTATTCCGCTTGCCTTTGCTAAACGTGAACAGCTACTTGGCAGCAGTGAAACTGTAGGTGGCATCCGTGTAAAAGGATTGCTGCTTTGGTCTCAGTTGTTAAGTCTTGGTTCACATCAAGAGTTAAAGATGCTGACAACGCTTGGGTTGTCTGAGCTTGCTGCGATTCCTGATCCACAGGGTTTGGCTATTGGTGATCAGCTATTGCGTAACTATCAAGAGGCACGATATAGAGCATATTTTTTAAACAACGCTGCCGATGGTGGGCGTGTAAGTAACGTTAATACGATGGCGGGAGAATTGCCTGCTGAAACTGATAGCGATGTATTTCTTGCATACGATCAACTAAAAAATAACTTTCGCCCGTTGCTAAGTGGTACTCGAACGCCAAACTCACAGCGTGCTTTTGGTTGTCATTCACCAGTTTCCAACGGCTCCCCGTATTTTTTGCCGTATGACATTGTTCAAGTCTTTGGCAATGATGAATCGCTGCGAAACAAAAGAGACAAGATTAATGGTTTGACGCTTGGACTCAATGTCAGGCCGTATGCAGGCCGTCAGGCAATGGAGCGCCTAAACAATGCTGTTGTTACTCAGACGAAGGAAATTAATGTTGGCGACACGTTAACTTTTAGAAATTCAGCTGCACGAGAAGCACCTGATGCTTTTCCACCGCATGGATTAGACGATGTAAACACAGCAATCGACAGCAGAGTCTCTGATGCTGATACTTTGGTCAACGTTGGGGATTTGTTTGCTTTTGGTAGCGCAATAATCCAATGCACAAAACGCCCGGACTCACCATTTGAAAGCCCGCCAGTTGCAGATCGAGAATTTGAGTTTGTTTGCAAAGAGCGAGGATTTGGATATTTTCAAAGTGCCGATGCTGACCCGCTAACTACAGCAAACGCGCCATTCGGGCAGCATTTGCAGCGCATAGATATTGCAACCATCACCAACAATCGTGTTTGCGATCAAACTGAGATTGGTATCAAAAGTGTTGTGTTCAAGCGCATTAGTAATTTTGCAAATGTTAATTCCGAGCCCCCTGCCGCGATTCTGCAACAATATGAATCAGACAAGCAAAGTTTTTCGCTTGGCAGAGTTTCAACTTTTCAGACTAGGTTTAGCTTTTTTAGAATTGAATTTAGAGAAGTAGGGGTTAGCAACGCTACAACCTTTACAGACATTTCTGCTGGAAATATTTTTGCTGTTCGCGGCAGTAACCCACAGCCCCAGTACAACACTATTCGAATTAACCATAATCCTGGGCAGTATGAGTTCAGGATTGTTCCTGTTACTGGCAGTACCGCAGATGGCATATACGTTGACATTCCTGGAAATTCAAACGAAGTCTATCTTTTAACAGGCAAAGAAAATTTTGCCATGACCACTATTAATTCGGCCCTTGGTTTTGTACAAGTTAGCTGCACAGGTGAGCGCAAGTCAATAAATAATTTGATGGCATCTAATGATGAGTTCTTTTTTAAACGAGTCGAGGCTGGTGCTCCACTTGCGGGGACTGTAAAAGCCCTTAGCCAATACAACGTTGGCAATTTGCCCGATAACGCGCAATGGAACCTAATTGACGGCCCTAAAGTTGTTCAGGATTCCGTTACCGGCCATTTAACAACGGGCGTCTATATAAACGTAGATAACCCGACAGCTCCTGGCGCTGTGTATGCAGCATGGGAAGGCGAAGTTGTTGAGCTTGGGTCTGTTTACCAATATGATCCAGCTGATTTTGTTAAAACTGTTCCAGCTGTAAAGAAATGGCAAACCACTGTCCCAGGGCAGCGAGTTTTAACAAGCGTCACTAACGATTACTACGTTCAGACAAACACTGCGGGTGAACTTGTTGCTGCTTTCTACAATGGCGTCAATGTCACAAGCACTACGCAGGCACCAAGCCCTGCAGACCAAAACGACAATGCCTTGTATCGCATTGCCCCTGGCTCAACGCCAGTAGTGTCAGGCAGCAATCTTTATTACCCGATTGAAAAAGGTAGTTATGTGACAAGTAGAACAGCTCTTAATCTCTACAAAATTGGTAAATATCAATTTAGCCTAGGAAGTAATGATTTTGTTTCTGGTGGCGGCCCTACTAATTACAGTCATCAAAGTTATAGCGGCAATGGCTCTGGGTTTAAGGTCAATGCTTCAAGCTTTGCCGTTGGTCAGTGGCAGTGGCTCATTATTGAACCTGGCACTGGCTATACAGTTGGAGATGTCGTCCGCTTCCAATTTGCTGATGGAACGTTAGTAGACGTTCAGATAACAGAAGTTGATGCTGTGTTTATACAGGGTAAAACTCGCCCGCTGTTGAATTTAAAAGATGCAATTGCTGATTATCCAAAGTTTGACGCAGAAGAAACTAGCCATCAAAACGGGCCTGAGCATGAGGTCGTTTTTGTCAACGAAATGGTTCGGCCTGAAGAGGACAAGCCAAATTTTGGAGCCGCTCAATACAATGATTTGTCTTTGCTTGGCCTACGAGTCTTAGCAGGTAAGGATTGGTCTTCAATGGGCCAATTAAGCGCCTATGTAAAACAAGGCATTAAGGTGGAACGATTGATTAATGACGACGGCACTACAGCTCTTACTACTGCAGATCCAGCCGCAACTAATAACTTTGCTGAAATTGCTTTCAACTTACTTGTTAGCGATCGTCTTGGTGCGGGCAAGCGCATCCCTAGAGACACAATTGACCGCGATGCAATGGTGATTGCAGCCAAGTTTTGTAGAGCTAATGGTTTTCGGTTTGATGGAGTTGTTGGTGATCGTGTTGGCCTGCGAGAGTTTATCCACACAAACGCTGCGTTTAGTTTGCTCGACTTTACTATTGTCGGCGGCAAGTTTTCTTTGATGCCTTCTGTCCCTTATAACCCTGCGACGTTTGTTATCGAGCCAGCGCAAGATATTACTAAAAGCGTCAAAGCTTTATTTACCGATGGCAACATGAAGGACATGCAGGTGAGTTTCTTGCCGACTCAAGAGCGTCAGTTGTTTAAAGCAACTGTTGCTTACCGAAGGGAAGAGGAAAACGGTTTTTCCTCTCAACGAGTAACCCAGCTTCGCTTTCAAGACATTGACGGCGGTTCTGATTCAGATCCAGAAGAATTTATGGATCTAACTAGTTTCTGTACTAGCTCTAAGCACGCCAAAAAGATTGCTGAACATAAGCTGTTGCTTCGTAAACACAGCGAGCACAACATTCAATTCAAGACGACACCTAGCTCTGCTCTTGGCCTAACAGCTGGTGATTACATCAAGGTAGTTTCGAACGCATCACACACCAGCCGTTTTAATAACGGCAGTGTTGATCAGTTTGGTGGCGTCACTTCCACAACTGCGCTTGCCGATGGCACGTACACCGTGTTTTTCTGGCGTCCTGGTCAGACGGAAGTTATTGAAGGTCAGCTGCAAATTGCAGGCGGCAAGACGGGCGATGAGGTTTTCTTCAGCTCGATCTTCACCATCAAGATGCAAAACCAACAAAAACGCATCTACAGGGTGACCAGCCTGACTATTGATGACGATGGTTTTGTGGACATCGGCGGCAGCTACCAGAAAGTGGACCAGGCAGGTAGGTTGGCTATCCTGAATCCTGAGAACGCGCTGTTTGACGTTACGGACTGATGACAGCAGTAAGTTTTCCAGCATTAGTTCCCACCAGCCGTTCTTACACGCCGGGAATATTTCCTGAGCAGCAGTTCCAATCCCAGAACGGTGCTGTTGTCCGCGTTCGTTACGGCAACCAGCGGTATAGCAGCAGCCTGTCCTTAACGTTTGCAAACATCACTGACGCAAACGCTGCGTTGATCTTGCAGAACTTTGTGGATGTGATGAACGCCGACAACTACGCAGAGTTCACTACAAGTAATGTTGCAGCTGGAGCGTCTGAGGCGTTGACTCCCTGGATTCGGGAAACGAACAGCTTGTTGAAGTGGAAATATGCATCACCGCCATCAGTTGCAAGCGTTAAGCCAGGACTGAGTACAGTGACGTGTGAGTTCATTGGCGAGCTTGAGGGTGTCTGACCATGGCTAAGTATTACGCGGGTCAAGACGGCAGCGTTGAGCTTGGGGGTGTTGCAGTCGCCAAGGTGGTGCAGTGGTCAATGGCCGCTAACACCGACGCGCTTGAGGTAACGACGCTAAGCGAAGACGTTCGAGCGTTTACGACTGGCATCCGCACTGCTTCTGGGGCGTTAACGGTTTTGTATTACGACGACGCACCAGTCAAGTTGCTCAACCAAGTCAACCAAGACACCACGGCAGACGCTTCAATTACTGCAACTGCCAGGTTGAAGTTGAAGTTTGACGACAATTTTTTGGAGTTTGATGCGGTGCTAACTAGCGCCGATCTGTCGTGTGTTGTTGGCGAAGTGATGCGCGTCAATGTCAACTACATAATGAGCGGTGATTTCGTTAGTAAATCGCTATGACGGTTTTTCTAGGCAATAACGGAAGAATTAGGCTGCGAAGAGCAACTCCAGGGCGCACGTTTACCAGCTTGGTAGATCCTGGCGATGTCAACGCTGCAAAAAAGCGGTTTAGCTTTGATTTCCCGCAGGAAATGCTGCTGACGGGTGATCGGCTGCAGATTAAAAGCACTAACGGTGCAAACCTTGCTTTTATCGACGGCTCTGGATGGGACGGCGGCAGTCAATTGCCTGACGGCACTTGGTATATCTATGTTGACGAGCTAGGTGGTGTCTGCCTTTACGACACTTTTGCTAATGCGTTGAACGGTCAAAACACTGGCAAGATCACTTTGGCTGCGATTACAACGGCCATCCCGATTGAGGTGACTAGCGTTCAGGCTGAATATAATATTTTAGGATTAGTAACATCTTTTGAACTAAACAATGACAGAGATGTTGTAGATGTGACCGTCCTTAGCGACGAGTTTAGGAAAAACGAAAGTGGCTTGATTAGTGGAAACGGGAGCATCAGTTGCGAGTTTCATTATGATCCTGATGCTGCGGGAGAGACAGTAGACACTGATGTTCCTAGCTACCTTCATGAATTAATTTTGCGTCAAAAACTTGGTGCTGAGTTTGATGCTGAGCTTTACATAGTTGATAAAGGGCAAAACGCGGAAGCAGTAAATGACTTCTTTTACTTTGAATTTAAAGGCATTGTGACAAATGCTGCAATCAGTCTTGGCTCGGGCCAATTGACTCTGTCTAATTTTAACTTTGTTACCACTGGGCCAATTTTACCCAAGCTTGGGATTGGCGTGATCACCAACTATGTGCTGAAAGAAGACACTGACCGAATCCTGCTTGAGCAGCCTGGGAGCGGTAAGCTAGAGATTGAAGATTAGTCTTGTAGGGGCTTCAGGCGATGGCCGATCAGAAGATTACAGCCCTTACAGAGCTGGCTGAAGCCGACGTAGCTTCGACTGATGTTCTGCCTATTGCCGACGTAAGCGCAAGCGAAACCAAAAAGGTCAGTGTAAAAAGCCTGGTTGAGCAAGGCGTTGACCTAATTGATGACGCAAGTATTCCAGCAGCAAAGTTAGCTGCAATTACGCCAAGTTCTCTGGGATCTAGCTCAGGGGCAAAAGAATTTATAGCTGGTCCAACTGGAGCAGGTGGTGCGTATAGCTCACGGGTTATTGCTGCTGGCGATTTGCCGGTTGCGACTGATGCTGCACTTGGTGGTGCGGCGGCAGGCACTGGCCTTACATCTACGTCTGGAACGTTTTCTGTTGACCCTGCGACAGCTTCTGCTCGCGGTGCTGTCAGCCTGCCAACTGCGTCTGGCTTGAACGTTGATGGCAATGGCGTTGTATCGCACCAGTCAAGCGTCACGGGTCAGACCAAAAACGGTTTTACTGTCAACGATTCTGGTCACATCACTGCTGTTGGCAGCATTGCCGCTGGCGACCTGCCTAAGGCAACAAGCTCTGCCGTTGGTGGTGTTTTTATTGGCAGCGGCTTAACCGTTACCGGTAGCGGCCAGTTAAATCACACCGACAGCATTACTGCTGGAACAACTAGCGGAATTACGTTTAACGCTCAGGGCCACATCACAGCCACTGCAGCACTTGCCGCTACTGATCTGCCTGCGGGTACAACAACCGCCAAGGGTGGCGTTTCTATTCCGTCTGGGGCCTTATCTGTCAGCGGCGCTGGCGCGTTGACTCATGACGTTTCAGGCGTTACCGCTGGCACTTATCCGAAAGTCACAGTTGACACTCGTGGTCACGTCACTGCTGGAACG
>VMHT01057500.1_pt1 | contig 10563 bp, 14 predicted proteins | sample 4693611 | NCBI WGS metagenome assembly VMHT01 (sample SAMN12280063, study PRJNA550983) | marine metagenome | isolation source: seawater sampled from same location over 5 years 0.02-0.2 micron viral filtrate | place: USA: collected off the coast of southern California halfway between the port... ...
TAGTAAGACCAGCATTAAAAAAACATAAACTAACTTTAATACCTTATGTAAAATCACATGAGCAAGATGGTAATCAAACTAGATGTGTTATGGCTGCAAGAGTAGTTGATATAGAGACTGGAGAACATGTAGATGTAGGAGATTACTTTGGCTATGGTAATGATACCCAGGACAAAGGACCAGGTAAGGCCATGTCTTATGCTTACAAGTATCTTTTATTAAAACTATTTCTATTAGATATATCTGATGAAGAGGATAGCGAGAAGGGTGATAATCAAAAGATCATAACTAAGAATAAAGATAAACAATGGATGGATAAGTTTGAAAATGAAACATTAAAAAATGTAGAGTTTCTTTCTGAGGATCCACATTTAACAAATGCTGAGAAGGTTCACGAAATATTACAGCTCAAAGATAAGGTAAGACCAGACTTTGAAAAGTTGTATGGTATGGATAAAGGTAAAGCGAACATGATGGCAGATAAAATAAAAAATAAGATAGAGGAGCTAAAACCAAATGATGCTGACACCAAATCAACTTAAAGTATTTGACTTTATAAATAGTTATATAAAGCAAAAGAGAGTACCACCTACGATACGAGAGATAGCTCGTAAACAAAAGTGTGTACACTCAAACATCTGGAGGATCTTGAGAAACATAGAGCAACGAGGATACATCAAGATCTATGCTGGAAAATATAGAGGGATAGAGGTACTAAAAAATGACGATAGCTTACAAAAGTAGGTTTAGAAAATGGTTCCTTAAAGAACTGATCAAAGCCTTTGATGGTGAGAATGATGTAGTCGTAATCACCTTTGATGAAAAGTATAATGAGAAGGGTGATCCAGTTCAAAAGTTCTATTCAGCTGATAACATTGACCTGGAGGTGTTGCATAAAACTGCCACAATCCAAGTCAAACCTTTTGAGGAGTTATGGGTGAGAAAGAATAGAGACCGAGTTGAGCACATTTTCTTAAAGGAGCCTATTGAAGATAAGAGTGGTAATTAGATAGCCATTCCTGGGCCATAGATAGCCTAATTTTTAAGCCTTAGGGTTCTAGGGTTGTTACCCCTTGCCCATCTCTTTCCAGGCCTTTCTGATAGCTCTCTGGCTTGATTTCGTAAAGACTGACATAGGATAAACATTGGTATCACCATAACCTATATCATCTTCATTCTGATAGGAGGCAAAGGTCCTTACATACTCAGTACCATCCTCCTCAAACATATCATACAAGTAAGCCTCGGTAATTATACTTGCACATTTAAGTTTATTAAATTCGTAATCAGTACAAAGAGAACTAGATCCAACAATGTCAAACCAAATAAGTTTTAAAAATAAATGTTTCTTGTTATTTATAGTAACAGCTCTTGCCACTATACTAACTCACCTATCCAATTACCATTATGATCTAGGACCATAGGTAATAACCTGGGCCATCCATTAATTATAATACCACATCCAATAATAAATCTTAATCTAAATTGTCTTGAGTAATTAAAAGCCATGGATCTTTGGTTCGTGAGGCAGCCTACTTGCAAGGACCATACTAAGTTATCTGGATTAGAAAAATATTGTATATTAAATTTAGAATGAAAGTGTCCTTGAACTACATGCTTACCATATTGCATAGCAAGTTTTAAACCATCAGCTGATATACCATGTGTCATAAAACATTCTTGGCCATTAGATAATTTTATATTGAGATCATCTACCCATTCCCATCCAGGTCCTACATCTAAAAAATCATTATAAGATTTTAGATATGCTTTAGGCATACCATGTTTTAATGCTCTTCTATAAATTAATGATGAGTGATTACTATGTAAGAGTACCATCTCTGGATACATCTTCTCTAATTCTTTTATATATTTTTTACTTATGGAGAGCTCATCACCTGGTGAGCTGAGATCTGGATCTGTATCATGGAATGACAATCCATGTTGATCTAATTCATCACCGATATTGACTACAAGGTCTATGTCTTTGTATTTTTTTTTAATAGCTTTTAGGAAATCAAAACTTTGTGGGTGATGGTAGGGTATGTGTAGATCAGATATAACTAATACACATTCATGTTTTTTAGATCTGTTCATTTGATAGTCCAATAAATTCTTCGGCAAACCATTCACTTACATCAAAGCCAGGACAATCAGCTTTGTTATCTGGATCTAAATCACAATGTCCTACAACCTCAGCTTGAGGATATATCATCATCAATACTCTTATTAAATCATGAAGAGCTGCCATTTGACTTACAGTAAAATTATTTTCTGGTTCTCCATTCTCATCCATACCACCTACTAAACATATACCTACACTCTCCCAGTTATGTTTAGCTACATGAGCTCCAGGTACAGATACATGTCGGCCCAGTTCTATGATTGGATTTCTATCTCTTGTAATTACAAAGTGGTAGCCTATGTCATCCCAATTTCTTGGAGGATCTGTATGCCACTTTCTTATATCAACAGCCCCAATATCCATTGATGGTTTTGTTGCTGCACAATGTACTACAATATAATTTGTCTTATCTCTTAAATCTATTTTTCCATTCTTCATACTACCTATCCTTGTACTACTAATTTACAATTTTCACAATTTTTTTTTGGCCCATATAAATCTCAGTAATAGCATTAACTTTTTTACAAGTAAATCTAACTGATTGAGGATTAACCTCTCTCTCTGCAATCCTTTTAGATTTTAAACATGAGCTCATTTTATCTTTCCAGGTATGCTCAACAATCTCTCCATTAAGCATCATCAATAAACTAATGACTACTTCCATTTGCTCTTACCTTGTCTTTTAATTTTTCTAATTCATCTAACAATCTATCAACATCCTTTTGTAGTCTTGATATGTTAGTTGCATTATGTCTGCTTTCTTTTAACTCTTCTTGTATATCTTCTATATCTTTTAAAGCATCTTCAATTAATAAAAATTGTTCTGCATCTGCTGGTAAGCTACCCATCTCACCTCTTGGCCATTTAATAGAAAACTCTACAGCTTGGTCCAGGTCCTTCTGCATTAGTTCTAACTGAGTAGCATGTGAGTTAAGTTTTTCTACTACACCAAAGTAAGCCCAGACACCTACAGCTACAGATCCAACTATTGAAATCAGATTTTTTATAGGCATAGCTATATTAGTCTTGTCGCTTACTTTCATTTTTTACCACTTATTTTTTTTAGTTTATCAAAAGATCTGGCCCCAGTTAATCCTAACAATGAAAACAAAACAGTCATTAAAGTAGAACTATCTAATGTAGGTAGATCTATTGTTGTTCCTCTCAAAGCACATACCCAGTTTGTTATAGGTATAACTAAGAACTGAAACATAAAAGCTAACACACATACCCAGGCAAGTGTAGGTCTCCACAATCTTTGTATCCAGGATAAGGCCCCAGTAGCTTTTGCATCTTCTCTATTTATTTTTGCTTGTTCTTTATCTACATCTACTAGAGCTCTAACTAATTCTTTTTCAAGATCTGCTTTCTGTTGATGTAGTTTATTTTTATCTGGTACTAAACTTACAGCTTTGTTCAGTATCGGTAGTAACGCACTTAGTCCTTGGATCATGTTGATATTCCTTTCTCAATCTTAACTTTATTACATCCAAATTTAATATAAATGCCATGAAGATTAACCTCATCTTGTCCAATAGTTTTTGTTGTTTCTAAAGATCTTTGATAGCCAGTAACCATGCAGCCATAGGCATCCTCAAATCTTTCATCATAAGAAACTGGAGGTAAACAATTACCAGCTACAGATGAGCATATTAATAATACAAGAGCATATTCCATTATATAAATTTTCCAATTTTTAATGCCCCCAGTATAATAGATAATACAGCTCCGATATAGAAGATCACTTTAAGACCACCTCGGCCCATAGCTACTTGCTCTTTGAGCTGCACTATATCTTTAGTATTTTGTTCTACATCTTTGTGGATGTGGTCCAGCTTTTGACTAATATGTTTTAGAGTTACACTCTGGACTGTTGCTTTTCTGGTAACTCTTGCCATGGCATAATCTAGTATTGAAGGGAAACCCCTCTAATACGAGCCTCCTTTGAACCACTAGCTTGATTAGCAAAAGATAATTTATATTTTAAACTTGTTCCAGCAGTTACAGATAAGTCATTTACTTTAGCCATCTTAATACCAGTAGCAAAATCTGGCAAAGCTGTAAGTGTAGCAGTAGAATAATTAGAACCACCATCTGCTGATAATTGTAAAACTATATCTGTGTTTAATGCGTTTGTTCCAGCATTGTCTTGATAAGTTATTACTGCACCCATCTTGTTAGTTGATGATGACGCTGTAATATTATTGCCAGTAAATGAGCCAGTTGCGTTTGCAGTTGTTTGGTTTAAAGAAGTGTCAGCTACAAAAGAACCAGAACCAGTAACTCTAGTTGCGTTTCCACCATTAGCAGAATTAACCATTGTTGTACCAGAGCTTTCTTGAATTTTAAAATATTCTTGAAGATTAGATTGAGCATTGTAATCGCCTTTAGCAGTTGTCCAATCAAATAAATTTCCACTATTAAATAATGCGTTAAGTTGTGCATCTGACAATTCAGTATTCCAAAATCCCATGTGTGCAACATGAGTATTATCTTGGTCAGCAGTATAACCATTTGATATATGTCTAAACATTCTTCCTTGTCCACTAGCAGCTACACCTCTGTTTGCTGTTCCACCATTGGCATCAGCTTGAGTTGTAAATGAACCAGCAGATTTTGCTCTATACATAAGCTCGGTATTTGCAGCAGACCAAATTCCAGTATTTCTAACAACTACCCAAACCCATTCATTAACTGGAGCAGCAAAACTACTTGATGTATTACAATCTGATTGACCTGGAGTGTGCATACCAAAGTTTCCATTATTTGTGCCATTTCCAATATTGTGAACAGCATAATAAGGCATACTATGTGAGGAGTTAGTAGCTGTTGTTGCTAAATTAAAAAATCCACCACCTTGCGAACCATTATAAGTCCAATTAGAACCATTGGCACTTCTTATGACTGCAACCATAGTCATACCACCAGCATTACCATCTGCAACACCATTAGAGGATTGTGTCCAAGTCCAATAGTCAGAATTAGGGTCAAAATAATATTGCGATATAACATTTACACTTGATATATATTCTCCACTATTTCTTTGAACATTAGTTAAATTAGAAACAGCCGAGCTATCTTGGAATACATCAAAAGACGCAGAGTTAGAATTACTTGCATTAAGATTTTCTTGTGTGTGTACTCTTAATCCTAATGTAGAAATATCATTGACAATTTTATTATCATCAAAAGATGTTGCGTGTTGAGATACATTTGATGCTGCTATACGAGCATCTGCAAAAGTACCAGATGTAATTTTAGATGCAGCTAATGAAGGTATCCTAGCATCTGCTAAAGATCCAGATGTAATTTTACTTGCAGATAAGTTTGGTATTTGTGATTCTGTTAAAGTAGGTAGATCTGCTACTGTAAATCCACCACTAATTATGTTTGCAAGATCTCTAGCTTTAGTCATAGGACTAAACTCCTACAAGGACATTAGCCTCTTCTTCGGTCATAGCCTCACCAGCTATTAACTTTGCTTTAGCACTAGCTTTTAAATCATCTAAAGCCTTTTTATCAGCTTTCATTTTTTCAATTACTTTTGCACCATCTGATTTTGCTTTTTCTTTGTTAGCAATATCTTCAGCAGTTTCTTCTATTAATTTTCCATTACTTAATTTCATATTATCTTTTCACTCCATATAAAACTGCATCCATAAGACCAAAGTTTTGACCATCTTGGTATCTAAATGATAAACCAGTTATTTTTGTATTAGCGTCAGCATTAGTACCCTCATTATTCATTCCACCTGTACCAGAGAACATATTATTACTTTGATAATTAGAAGTATTTGTCCAAAATACTGAACCTCTTATATTATTTGTTGCGTCTGTATTTATGATTGTCATATCATAATAGTGTGGAGAATATGCTGTGCTTTCATTCCAAGTATTACCTAAATAAGCAAAACTTTCATTATGACCACCATTAGCTTGATTTCCATTTGAACCATTATGACGATATGTACTAACCCACGCATAGTTATAATCTGATGTAGATAATTCTGAACCATTTACCATCCATCTTACTATTGTGTGTGCATTAGTACCACTTTGTCCACTAGCCATTCTATGATGACCTACAAATTTATAATATTTATAAAGTGTGTCATTAAAATAACCAGTAAAATTATAATTAGTTACATTTGATGTGCTACTTATTGTGTGTAATTTTACAAAGTCAGAACTTGCTACTGCTGGAGTATGCCATTCTGGAGCTGTTGCACCAGAGTTCATTCTTAATTCTTGAGATGCTGTTCCTTTAGCTAATCTTTGTAATCCACTTCCATCACGATATAACATATCGCCTTGTGTTGTTAAAGTTGTTGTTAAGTCAGTTCCATTAGTTCCAGCCGAACTCATTTGTTGCCAATATGCTGATGCTGATGCTGGGTTTTGATTAGAACCAGCTTGTATAGAAATGTAACTTGCTCCAGAAAGGCTTACTACATCATCTACTGAATAATTAGTAGAATTAGACCATGGGCCTTTCCAATTAAATTTTATATTACCTACCGAAATTGTTGCCATAATTCAAATATCCTTTCTTAATTAATAAAGTTGTTTTTCATATTTTTATATATAAACATTTAGAGTACACTATACATTAGCTATTAACCTTCCATTACTTAAACTAAATGTAAATCCAGTTGATGCAAATATTACATCATCAAAACTATCATAAGTAGCAGCATCAATATTATCGGCCCCTCCACCAGTTGTTATGACTTGTAAAGTATTTGGTGATGCTATTGGTGTATTTGCTTGACCACCCATTCCAGAGTGAGATGAACAATAATAATATAAAGTCGGAGCTCCAGTTGCTACAACTATTGTAACCTGGGTAGATGAGTTATGAGTAACCCCAGTCGTGTATTCGCTGCCTCCACCATGAGAACCATCTGATGTAGTTGAAAATTTAAAAGGATGGCCAGATGGATAAGTAAATACATAAGTGTTACCCTCTAATAATTCTAAAGTATCTTGTTGAACTCCATCTATAAAATATTTATTTGAACCACCTACAGATACTACTGTAACTGTTCTATTAAGAGTTGAGGCTGTAAATGATTTTTTAAATCCATAAATCTCTGCACTTGATGTGTTAGCCAGATCAAATCCATTTTGTGAACTATTAACTACTAATGCTTTTCCAGCTTGACCAGATAAATCAGATGTAGTTTTACCAGTACCACCTCTTGCAGATCCAAGTGTACCAGATGTAATTGCACTAGCAGCTATGTTAGCAACATTGAATGTACCAAAGGCTACACAATCTACTACATCCCCATTTGCTAAAGCAGATGCGAATACTAAACTATTTCCAGATGTAACTGTAACATCTGTTCCATTTACTTGCTTAACCCCATTCAAATAAATATCAATAAAATTCGGACTATATGAAAGAGCTGTTCCAACATCATCATTTCCACTTATTGTTGTTGGGGTTCCAGATATAGTAAATGTAAATCTTGCAGATGTACCATTTATAGATGAACCAGCATTTTGCCATCCACTTGATGACGAATAGACTTTAAGTTGGTTTGAAGATGTATCAAAAAAAAGTTCTCCTCCATCCAAAGCTGAACCATCTGGATCTTGCGTTGGATTTGAAGATTGAGCTCCAAGATAGATACCAGCAAAATCAGATATAGCAGATAAGTTTGATGCTACTTGATTTATATTTGCTAAGGCATTGTTTACATTTGTAATATTTGTATTTGCAGCAGATACAGCATTTATATTAGTAGAGTTAGAATTTACTGCATTGATAGCTACTAAATTAGAATTGACTGCATTGATAGCTGTTGCAGCTCCAGATACATTACCTAAAACTGTACCACCAATACCAGCTACAGTAGTTAGATCAGATGCAGATACTCCAGATAAATTTGTAATTTGTGTAGATAGACCAGCTACAGTTGTTATATTAGATGCAATCCCAGCAGCAGTTGTAATATTACTTGCAATCCCAGCAAGAGCTTGAACCTCGGTACTAATTCCAGCAAGTGTAGTTAGTCCAGTAGTTGTTGGTCCTAAGATTAAAGAAGTACCATTACTGTCATAAGCTATAACTTTATCTGCATTATTAGATACAGTCGCATCATAAGGCCATTCTAAAGGACCAGATGTACCAGATCCAGTTACAGTTCTTGGAGTAGTAACTTTTAATTGTATAGATCTATCTGTAAGTTCTTTTAGTTGTTGTTGTCTAATTAATACATTGTCAAATTCAGTTTCTAAAGTTGTAGGATTATTTGTTTGACCAGTTTGGAATACAGTAGTTCTTGATAATGGTTGATCACCAATAATTGTAATTATTTCTCCAGCTGTAGTTGCTGATCCAAAAGTTACAGTTCCAGTACCATCTGTATTTAAAGATACAGAGTAGTGAGTAGTTTCTGTTTTTAAAGTATCATTAATATATACCTGGAGCTCAGATGATGCGTTTACTTGAAAACTAAAATTAAACGCAGTCTGGCCAGTAGATGTATATTGTATCCTTCTATCAACAGCATTTATGTTAAAAGTTGCCATTATCTATTTAACCTTTTTTTAACTCTTTCTTTTTTTATGTTATTAACCTCATTTACTCTAGCATTAAATTTTGTATTTGTCTGCAAGAACAAATCCTTAGCAATTTGTTTAGCCTCTCTGACCTCTGATTGTATTTGGGCCATAGCCTCATCAGCATCAGTAATTGCTAAATCAATAAACTCACTACTTAATACTAGCTCATTTAGATTTTGTAACAAATCACTTTCACCATTACCATCATTATCTACATTTATAAATCTAATAAATTGATTATATTCTGTTTGGTTCATAGGAACACCATCCATGTAAGCTCTAGGCATAGCAATACCAAAACCTAATTTAACTAACATTTCATCTACTTTTTTGTATTTAGTATTTTTAACTCTTATAGGTGAGAACATATTAAACTCTGGTCCTTCTATTGGCTCTGCCCAAAGATTTAACTTTCTTTCTAAATCAGTATTAAAGAATGGACTTTTAAACATAGCTTTATTGTATGCTTTGTAAAATCCTCTAATAGCTAAAGGTATATCTCCTTCTACATCAAATGTTTCTCTGAACCATTGGTCTTGGCTACCAGTTATTGCATACTCATAAACATTTTGATCTGACATTCTTGTTAAATAATTACCAAAACTACTTACACCAGGAACTACAGCCATAGCACCCTCTGTAACTTTTTGTGTTAAAAATTCAAAAGCTCTACTGCTCATACCTTTTTCTGGATTAAATGCACCTGGAGAAAATATTTTAGATAATTCTTTCATACCAGATAAGAATGGTTGTTCAGTCATATACATAAAGATTGCACTTGTAGCAGCAGTCGCTAATTCTACAGCTTGTTCATCAAATGAAGGATCTCCATATTGATCTGGTCTTGATAGTATATAAGCAGTATCAGCTGATATAGCTAACAAAGAAGATACTGGATCAAACCTTGCATAAGATGTACATGAGTATGTATTACCCTCTGTCTTTTCACATAATGAATATGGTTGTAAACCTTGTCTATAAAAATTATCTCTTTCTGCTTTTGTATAAGGGGCCATACCAGTAATCATGAAATCACCACCAGATGAGTTAGCTCCATAAGCATACATACCAAATCCCATTAACATAGTAGCACCAGTAGATAACTTAGCTAATGCTAGTTGTTGTTTTGCTTTACCATTTAATCCTTTTAAATCATTTCTTACTGTTGGCATTAAACCAGCTAAAATTGGATTTCTTTTAGAACTTTCTAAAAATATGTTTGTTATAGTTTTATAGAATGGTACGAATAGTTTAACCTCTGGTATGTTTAATGTTGATTGCATTTTTTTAAGTACACCATCTGGTAGATCTTTTTGGAATGTAGCCTCTAACATGCTTTCTTTAGCCATAGCTGTTGTAGCATTGTCTGGATTGTTTACTGTTTCTAAAAATATTCTTTCTGCACCCTCAACATCATCTGGTTTTAATTGTAGATGCTTGTTGTAGTTTACTTGAGCTATTCTTTCTAACTCCATTCTGTACATAATACCTTTCATAAACTCATCCTCAGCAACAAGAGCTGTACCTGGTAGTCTATTAATAGTACCTAATAATTCTAAAAATCCACCCATCATGCTGTTTTGCATACCATCTGGTAATAATGTTTTACCAAAAGCATTTGGTTTTCTTAAATCTAGTTTTGTTGTTTGAGCCTCACCAGTTTTTAAAGATCTATAACTTTGCTCCATACCTAATCTAAAACCAGTTCTCATAGATCTAATCATGGTCATTACCTCAGAAAAAGCTACACCATCTGGACTATTCATACCTGGTACTTTATTTATACCAGCTGCAATAGCATACTCAGCTATTCTTAAAGTATTAAATGTAGTGTTACCTACAATATTAACTGCATGTGTTATAGG
>VMHT01190679.1_pt1 | contig 10563 bp, 24 predicted proteins | sample 4693611 | NCBI WGS metagenome assembly VMHT01 (sample SAMN12280063, study PRJNA550983) | marine metagenome | isolation source: seawater sampled from same location over 5 years 0.02-0.2 micron viral filtrate | place: USA: collected off the coast of southern California halfway between the port... ...
AAGTTCAAACACCAATAATACAAGAAACTGGAACTAATTCTGATATAAAATTTAAAAAATATGATGGGACTGATTTAGCTGTGATTAGCGGAAGTTCTTCAAATTTTTTAATAGGAACAACAAGTGATGATGGTTATAAATTAAATGTAAATGGTATTATAAGAACAACAAGTAGTTTTGTTGGTGAAAATGTAATTATAGAAAAAGTAACAGCTTTTAATTCAAATGGTATTCAGTTAAGAAATAATGCTGGGGCTGAAAAAATGAGAATAACTGATGGCGGAAACGTACTCATTGGAACAACAACTGATGTTGGTGATAAATTATTTGTAGATGGTAGTATTAGAATAACAGATAATAGCTTTTTTTCAGTTGGAACTAGTGCTGATTTAGCTATTTACCATGATTCAAATGATTCGTATATAAAAAATTCTGTTGGTGATTTATATATAAGAAATGATGCAGATGGCAAAGACATTTTGTTTGTAAGTGATAATGGTTCTGGTGGCATCTTTCAATATATGAGGATAGATGGTGGTAGTCAAAGAGTAATTTTTAGTGTAGATGTAAAGCTTCAAGACAACGATATACTTAGAATTGGTAGCGGTAATGATTTACAACTTAAACATGATGGTAGTAACAGTAAAATATCGCATGTTGGAACTGGTGATTTAAGGATACAAAACACTACTAACGATGCAAATATTATTTTTGAATGTGATGATGGATCTGGTGGAATTGCTGATTATATTACATTAGATGGTAGTCAAACAACTATCAATTTACAAAAAACAGTTTTAATTGGAACAACAACTGACGATAACTTTAGTAAACTGGTAGTAAATGGTAATGTAAAACTAAATGACAATTTTCTTTATATTGGAACTGGAAATGATTTTTATATAAGGCATGATGGAAGCAACACAACAATGTTTAACAGCACGGGTCATTTAGGTATATATAATGCGGCAGATGGAAAAGACATAACATTTTATTGTGATGATGGATCTGGTGGACTTGATACTTATTTAAATTTAGATGGTGGGTTAGGGTATACTACAGCTCAGAAAACAATAAGGTTTAATGATAGTGTTAAAGCTGCTTTTGGCTCTGGCCTTGACTTACAACTGTACCACAATGGAAGCCATAGTTATATTGAAAATGCCGTTGGTAATATAGCTATAACTAATAAAACTGATAATGGTGATATAATTTTAAGTTCAGATAATGGAACTGGAGGCACAACAGCTTATATGACTATTGATGGTAGTAACTCAAGAGTTCAGTTTGATGCAAACTTATACGTTTTAGATGGTGTTCAACTTAGACTTGGGACAGGTAATGATTTAAGATTATATCATTCTACTAACAGCTATGTTAGTAATGAAGGTAGCGGTGATTTATACATAAGAAATTTCGCTAATGATAAAGATATTATTTTTCAATCAGATGACGGAACTGGAGGAACTGCAACTTATATGACTTTAGATGGTAGTCAAACAACTGTAAATTTCTACAAAACAGTTTTAATTGGAACAACAACAAATACTGGGGCATATAAAATAGATGTTGCTGGTAAACAAAGAGTACAAGATACTTTAGAACTTGATGATGTTTTAATGTTAAATGCAATATCAACACCTAGCGACCCTGCGGCTGGTAAATCTGTTATTTACATGGATTCATCTGATGGGGGTATAAAATGTAAAATTAATGTAGGAGGTACAGTAGTTACAAGAACTATTGCCTCTTTTGAATAAATAAATAAAAAAAAATGATAACATATAAATGGATAATATCTTCAATGGATTGTGTAATACAAGAAACTGTTGAAGGACAAGAACTGCAAAATGTAGTAAATATGGTGCATTGGCGTAGAGCTGCGTCAGAAGGTACTGAAGGTGAAGAAAATTATTACTATGCTGATGTTTATGGGGCTATGCCTTTAACATCACCAGATCCTAATGATTTTGTACTTTATGAAAATCTAACTGAAGCTAAAGTTGAGGAATGGTTAAATGAAATGACTGACCCAACACCAGCTGAAATGGATGCTCAATTAGCTGCAAATATTGAACTGCAAAAGAATCCAGTTGAGGAAACTTTGCCTTTGCCATGGGTATCATGAAAAACGAAGTGAAAGATACAATGGAAATATTGGCTGCAAATGGAACAGCTATTGGTATTAGTTTAACAGAGTGCAATGAAATACTTACTTTTATTTCTTTAATTTTAGCAATTAGTATTTCTTTATACAAGTTATACTATTGGACTTTTAAGAAATAGTATGAGTTTTTTTAGTAAACTATTTAATTCTGGAGAATTAGTTAAAGAGGTTGGTGGTGTAGTTGATAACCTAACAACAACAAAAGAAGAAAAGCTAGAGGCTAAAAGAAAGCTAAAAGAAGTTTTGCTTGATTATGAAAAGTCAATGCAAAAAGAGGTTACAAGTCGTTGGTTAAGTGATAACAATGGAGGCTTATTAACTAAAAATATTAGACCATTAGCTTTAGCATTTCTAACTTTAATGTTTGTTATTATTTCTATATTTAGCGGAAATATTGGTCAATTTCAAATACAAGAGGATTTTATTCCAGTATATCAAACATTGTTAATTGTTATATATACTGCATATTTTGGAGGTAGATCATTTGAAAAAATAAATAATGGAAAAAAATAAACTATATAATCCAGACGAAAAAAATACACTAATAATGCAATTTGGCAATGTTGCTAGAAGTTTAAGAAAAAAATATGAATATCCAAACAAGATAGATAAAAGAACTAAAAAGTATGGGAATCAAAGATTGCATAGTGGTGTAATGGGAAAATATAAACACAATGGCTAAGAAAAGAAAATTAAACAGTACAAATCCTAAGTATAAAAAAGAGGAAAAAACAACACAATATAAAAGAGTATTTTATAAAGAAGTAAGGGGTTGTAAAATTTATATGTTATATGAAATACTTTAAGTTAAGAGAATTTGTTTGTAATTGTTGCGGTAAAAGCAAAATAAATAGAACATTTGTTAAAGTATTAGATGCTGCAAGAGCTTATTCAAAAGACGAAGATGGCTCAGATATTCCTTTTATTATAACATCAGGATACAGATGCGAAAACCATCCAGAAAGCAAAAAGAATCCACAAAGCTCACATATAAAAGGATTAGCGGCTGATATTTTAGTGAAAAATAGTAGGGAAAGAGCTGTCATTTTAGCGGCTTTAATGAATGCTGGTTTTAGTAGGTTTGGAATAGGGCATAACTTTATTCATGTAGATTTAGACGAAGAAAAAACTCAAGGTGTAATTTGGACATATTAAATGGAATCAAAATATTTAATTTACAAAGATGAAATAATAGAACATTTTTGGAATGGAAATGGTTATCAAGGAATAGCACAACATTTAATTGACAAGTATCATTTAGATGTAAAAAAACATAGTTTAAGGCATAGAATAAAAGACATAATACAATATGAGATAGCTGACAAAGAAGTAATTGAAGAAAACCTTAAACTGGCTAAAAGAAGCCAAAAACAAGCCGATTTAAACAGAATAAAGAACAAATCATTTAGAGAGCATGTAAGGCTTGAAAATGCTTTGGTTGAATACAATAAGGCTTTGATAGATATACTCAAAGAAGAGAGCCTTAAAACAACAATAAAACAGCATGAATCTAAAGGCAAACAAGCCATAATAGTACAAATAGCCGATACTCACTTTAATGAGCTTGTTGATCTTAAACATAATAAATATGATTTTGAGGTAGCATCTAAGAGGTTGCAAAAGTTTGCACATCATATAAAAGAATATGCTACTTTTTATAATGTAAATGAAATATTCATTGCAATTACTGGTGATTTACTTAATTCAGATAGACGATTAGATGAAAAATTAGCTATGTCAACTAATAGGGCAAAGGCTACTTTTTTAGGTGTTCACCTTTTAAAACATTTTATTTTAGATTTAAATAGCATTGCTAATGTAAGTGTTGGTTGTGTTTCTGGAAATGAATCAAGAGCTTATGAATTAGGCTGGGTAGATATCGTTTCTTCGGATAACTATGACTATGTAATATTTGAAATGTTAAGAATTTTGTTACCAGATATTAATTTTATTACATCTGGAGGCTTAGAATTAGTTGTTGAGGTTAATGGTCATAATTGTCTTCTAATACATGGTCATCAACTCGGTAACATGAACAATGATAAGGTTGCAAAACTAATTAGTAAATATGCTAGAAATGGAATAATACTTGATTTTATGATGTGCGGTCATTTACATGAAACTAAGATAACAGATATGTTTGCAAGATCAAGTTCATTAGTTGGAGCAAATGCATATAGTGAAAATGCTTTATTATTAAGTTCTAGGGCTGCACAAAACATATATATCATGAAAGATAATGAAAGACATGATATTAGGATTGATTTACAGCATACAAAAGGTTTTAAAGGCTATGCAATAAATAAAGAGTTATCAGCTTACAATGCAAAAAGTTTAGATAAAACACATAAAAAACAAACAGTTTTTAAAATTGTTATATAATTTTTATATATTTGGCTGTTTTTTTAAGTTAAAATATTGTTTTTTAGAATATCTTGTTGGAAGAAGCCTCTTTTTTAGGGGCTTTTTTTTATTTATATATACCTAGTAAATTAAAATAAATGTAAAGTTTTTTACAATTTATGCTATTTATGTTAAAAAGATTACTTAATTTAGCATTACTAAACAAAATAATTATTATGAAAATATTATCACATAAAATGTTTGAATTTTATACTACTTATAAAATACAATATAAAAATATCGTATATACTTGTAATTTTAATGGTGGTTTACCAAAATTAGAAGGTATAAATTTAACAGAATCTTTAAGAATAGAATTAAATGATATAATTGAAGATTATTTTTTAAATAAAATTATGTAAATATGAAACAACATATTGTAAAACATAAACAAAACAACAAAGAGTATTTATTAAATACAGTTGAATTAGATAGATTCTTTAAATTTCAAGATATTGAAAACTATACTGTAAAAGATAAATTAACAGCTCAAGAAATATTAGGTAACATTATTGCATTTATTACAGTTGCAATAGGCTCAGTTGGATTACTAATGTTAGGAGCTATAATGGATAAACTATGACAAAAAAAGAATTAGCAAAAATCTATAAAGATTACAATCTTACAAAAGAAGACATTTATCAAGACCGCAGAGGTTTTGTAATAATAACAAGGTCTGGTATTGAACGCATTCAATTTGATACTAATATTAAAATAGAATTTGATGTTATTAAATGTGAAAAAGATAATGTAGTTATTAAGGCTACAAGCTATCTACAAAATGAAGATAATGACTGGCTGAAGCAAATTGAAACTTTTGGGAGTGCAACTGATAAAAATTGCATTCAACATTTTAAAGTTGAAATAGCTGAAAAGAGAGCAAAGGCAAGATGCATTGTTCAAACCATTGGTTTTACCAATACTTATTCTGAAGATGAAATAAAACATCAGCCATAATGAATACAAGAGATAAAATAATTACACATGCTTTAAAAATTAGTTGTGAAATATACAATGCTAATCAAAAATTTGTTATATCTAATAACAATAGATATTCATCAACAATAAAAGCTAAAAGAATGTTTTTATATTATTTATATGAGTATATGGAAATAAAGCATACTGGCATGAAAAAATACATTAAAGACATAAATCATGCTTCAAGTATTCATCATGTAAATAAATTCAAATTTGAAAAAGATCAATATGAAGATTTAAAAAAAGAATTTGATAAATTTATGATAGAAATGAAAAGATTTAATGTTTATGGAGGGGGTTTTTATGAAAAGAGAATGGAAATTAAAAAACTTTTAAAAGAACTTAATAATATTACTAATGAAAAAAATTGATATAACTAAAGATCAAGTCAAAACTCAAAGAGAGGCTATTATGTGGCATCTTAAAACCTATGGTAAAATAACAAGCTGGGAGGCGATAAAAGAGTATGGAGCAACTAGGCTTTCTGACATTATTTTTAGATTAAAAAATGAAGGTTACAATATTAGAACTAATCTAATAAAAAAAGAAAATAGGTTTGGCAATACAACAACAATTGCTAAATATGAATATAATGTGCCTAAATTATATAAACAACAACAAATAATCTGGGGGTGAAAGTTTTAGAATTATTTGCTGGAAGTAGATCAATGGGAAAAGTTGCCGAAAAGTTAGGGCATGAGGTTTTTTCAGTAGATATTAATAATTTTGAAAATATAGATTTAGTGAAAGATATTTTAGATTTAACAAAAAATGACATAAAATTTTACCCAGATTACATTCATGCATCACCTCCATGCACATATTTTTCTGTTGCAAGTATTGGTCACCATTGGAATGAAAATCATACACCAAAAACAAAAGAAGCTATTTTAGGAATGAAAATATTAAATAAAACTTTGGAAATATTTAAATGGTTTCCAAAAGCTAAATTTACAATGGAAAATCCAGTAGGTAAAATGAGAAGGATGGTAAAAGGAATAAATAGAACAACAATAACTTATTGTTCTTATGGTGATAAAAGAATGAAACCAACTGATATTTGGAGCAATAATATATTTGATATGTTTAATTTAAATGGCTGGAAACCAAAAGAAATGTGTTTTGCTGGTAACATTAAATGTCATCATGAAGCTGCTCCAAGAGGAAGTAAAACTGGAACTCAAGGATTAAAAAATAATTATGAAAGGAGTATAATTCCAGAACAATTATGTTTGGAAATTATAAAAGCAATGGATAATGGACATAGTTAGAGTAATAAAAAGCAAAGATTACACAACAATTTGTAATCGTATTTTTAAGGATAGAAGGTTGTCTTTAAAGGCAAAAGGCTTGTTGGCTATGCTGTTAAGTTTTAGTGATTCTTGGAATTTAACAATAAAAGGATTAGAAGTTATTTTAAAAGAAGGTAGAACAAGTATTAGATCAACAATAAATGAACTTATAAAACATGGATATGTTGAAAGAGAACAAGTTAGAAAAGAAGGTATGTTTGTTGGAGTAAATTATATAGTTTTTGAATCACCGAAGTTACAAAATCTGACAGCGGTTAATCTGATATCACAAAACAGCCTACAAGTAAGTAATAATATAATAAATAATCAATTTAATAAAGATAACAGTAAAAATCAATTTTTTAATGAAGTTATGGCTTTTAAAAATTACTCAAAAGAAATGCTTACTGATTTTTTTGAATATTGGAGTGAGCCAACAAAAAGAGGCGTTTTAAAAAAAGACACAATGAAAACATGGTCAACATCCAGAAGATTAAAGACATGGGCTAAAAACGAATCTAAATGGGCTTTAAATAGCGTGGGAATAAGTAAAGTAGACAAGCATTTGCAATCACATAATGAGGCAATGCAAATATTAAAACAAATTGAAGAAAATGATAAAAAAAATAAGTGAATCTGAATTAACTAAAATGTGTGTTGAATTATTGTCTAAAACTTATTTGGATTTGGGTCAACATAACATAGATGCAAAAACAAAAGTTTTAATGGCTCAAAGTTTAGCATCTGATTTAAAGAAATCATTTCCAACATTATTATGGCTTGATGTAAAACAAGCCTTTTGGAATGGTGTTAGAAACACAGAGGATTTTAGCATAAATGCAAAAACTTATTATAAGTGGCTTAAATTATGGCGGAGCATAATATGGAACAATGAAGGTGTTGCAGACCACCAAAAAGATAAAAGATTAAATTACAGACAAGAAACTAAATTATTAAAATAAATTATGAATAAAAACTATAAAGAACTTTTTGAAAATATGGAATATTTATTTCTTAATCAAAAAAAAATAAATGATAAAAAAATAAAAATAATTTATTGGTATGAAGAATTTGCAAAATATATAAAAGAAAAAAATATAAATTTATATAATGAAGCAACTACTTATGCTATTAAATTAGAAAGAAATAATTATATGACTAAAGAAGAATTAAATAAATTAAATAATTAATAAATAAATAAAAATGGAAAAAAAATTAACTGAAGATGAATTAAAATCTTTACAAGAAAATGTTAGCAAACTAAATCAAGTACACATTGAACTTGGTAGGCTTGAAAATCAAAAGCATAAAATATTGCATGAAGTCAATGAGGTTGAAAAACTATTTGATGAACTGCAAAAGAATCTAGAAGATAAGTATGGGAAAGTGAGCATTAACATTGATAATGGTGAACTTTCTGAAATAGAAGAAAATGAAGGATAATGATAACATTTTAATTGCTGAGGACTGGTGGCTTAAGCCTTCTTTATTGCCTACAAGTGTTTGGAGTTATGACAAAGGAAAAAATGGAGGATATATTGCTGACTTTGAAAAGGTTGGCAGAGATATTCGTTTAATAGGCACAAAAAAACAAATTAGAGAATGGTGGCGTGAAACTGGTGTTGAGATTAAAGATATTTGGCATACTGAGCTTACCGAACAACACAAAGAACTATATGAAAGAAACTGCAAAAAACTTGTAGTAATAAGATTAGGATAATGAAAACAATACTTAAAATACTAATATCAATATTAATAAGCCCATTAATGATTATATTATTAATTGGAGCTATAACAATAGCAACTCATGAAACACTTTGGAACAGTAAAAAAGGGGAAATTGACATTGAATAATAAACAGCTGTTCAATGATCAGTTACAACAATATGAAGGCAAAGATGTTGTAATAAAAATAGTTGAAAGGAATAATAATAGAACTAAGGATCAAAATAGTTTATTTTGGAAATGGGTTGATATTATTAGCAAGGAAACTGGTTATACAAAAGAAGAAACAAAGGAGCTTATATCTTATAAGTTTTTGCGTAGGGAAAGACAAAATGAGGAGGGATTTACTGAGGTATATTTAAAAGGTACATCAACACTAACAAAAAAAGAGTTTAATGATTTAATGAATAACATTAGTTATTGGAGTTCAACAACTTTAGATTTAACATTGCCAACTTATGAATGAAACTGATTTACAAACTCATGTTGTTAATTATATAAGGATGCAATATCCAAAAGCTAGGTTTTGTGCAAGTTTAGGTGGAATTAGAACATCTATAAGTCAAGCTCGTAAGGCAAAGAAAACTGGTTATTGGGCTGGATTCCCAGATTTACAAATAACAGAGCCTAATCACAATTATCATGGTTTATTTATTGAGATTAAAACTGAAACTGGTAGAGCTACTAAATCACAAAAGGAATGGATAAAAGCATTATCTGATAGAGGATATAAGGCTGTTATATGTAAAGGCTTTAGTGAGTGTAAAGAAGAAATAGATAAATATTTGAAGTGAGCAAAAAACAAGATAAAATAAAAAGGCAATTAAATAAAATATATCATGAGATATTATTAGAACGTAATAGTTGCTCTGGTTGCGGACAACATGGCAATTCTGTTCCTCTTAGTTTTTCTCACATAATACCAAGATCAAGACGAAGTGATTTAGTAACAGATAGAAGGAACATAACATTGCATTGTTTATCAATGGGTGAGAGAACTGGTTGCCACACATTATGGGAGTCAGCAAAAGATAGGCATAAACTTTTAGATTATTTTAGTAACTTAGCATACATTAAAGAAGTGGATCAAGAATATTATTATATTATAACTAAATTAAATGTCTAAAGATTATGAGATAACTTATTGTGCAATGGAATGTTTAGAGCAAACAATAAATATTTTAAAAGAAATAAGTAAAGAATATGAATGGGAAGATGAACAAGAATTTATAAAGACAATCTATATGCTTTCAACATTAGGATATGTAATAAGCAATGATGAATACAAAGATGAAATGGAATTGTTTTTTAAGATATTAGGAAAGAAAATTAAAGAGAATCAAGATATAATTAAAGAAGCTAAATATTATGCCAACATTACCTAAAGCAAAAAAAAGAAGCTGGATTAAGACAATGCCTAAGCATACAAGGCAACATGATAACTCAGCATTCTATCATTCTAAAGCATGGCGAATGACTAGAAAGTTTTATATTAAAGACAATCCATTATGTGAGATGTGCAAACGTAAAGGAGAAACAACAGCTGCACAAATGGTTGATCACATTAAACAAATAAGTTTAGGTGGCTCAATGTTACATCATAGCAACTTACAAAGCCTATGTAATAAATGCCATGCAAAAAAATCAAGTTATGAAGGTATAGAATACAGAAAAGGAATAAAAGATTATGAAAGAAAAAAGTGAACATTGGTTTGAATATGATAGGAACAAACCTATTGACAATACTCCACACTATTACAAAGGAATGGTATATGGGTATAAAGCCTTTGATATAATAGAGGACTATAAATTAAATTATAATTGTGCAACTGCATTAAGTTACATCTTAAGAAGTGATAGAAAGCATGAATCACCTCAAGAATGTATAGAAAAAGCAATTGAACATTTAAAGAATGAGGTTAATATAATAAAAAAAAATAATGGGAGGGGGTATGACAATCTTAAATAGTATAATTACCGTAATCGATGATGCCTCAC
>VMHT01034514.1_pt1 | contig 10560 bp, 7 predicted proteins | sample 4693611 | NCBI WGS metagenome assembly VMHT01 (sample SAMN12280063, study PRJNA550983) | marine metagenome | isolation source: seawater sampled from same location over 5 years 0.02-0.2 micron viral filtrate | place: USA: collected off the coast of southern California halfway between the port... ...
CCTGCAAATGCAATCAGCGCACCGGGCTCTCCGATATTGATATCGCCCAGCATGGCAAACGATGCAGTAGTACCACCAGTGGTGGGGTCGGTACACAACGAGATGTAGGGTAATTTGGCTTCCGCCAATTCTGCCAACTTTGCTGAGGTTTTAGCCATTTGCATCAATGAATTCGCAGATTCCATCATTCTGGCACCTCCAGATTTGGATATAATCACCAAGGGAAAGTGGTTTTGGATGGCATGGTCTGCTGCTCGGGCAATTTTTTCACCCACTACAGAGCCCATGGAACCGCCTATAAAAGCAAAATCCATACAGGCAATTACTATACCTTTCCCTTTGGATTTGCCAACAGCCGTTCGGATAGCGTCATTCAGTCCAGATTTTTTTTGAGCGTCTTTTAAACGGTCAATATATTTTTTTGAATCTTTAAAATTTAGAAAGTCTTTGGATTTTAGTTTTGCATCCAACTCCTTGTAGTGGTTGTCATCAAACAAAATCTCAAAATATTCCTTGCTCCCAATATGAACGTGATAGTCGTCCTCTGGAGACACATAGAAATTTGAGGCGAGTTCTTGGGTTTCTACTATTTTCCCCGTTGGAGTTTTGTACCACAATCCCTTTGGGATGTCTTTTTTCTCCTCGGTTTTGGTTTGGATACCTTTTTCACTTCTTTTGAACCAACTCATAGGGATATCGATTTTTACAGGTGAAAATTAAATCAACTTAGCGTGTTGACGTTATTTAGATCCTCGAATGCTTTGATCAGTCTTGCTTTAAAAGTCTCTTCTCCCTTTCTCAACCATTTCCTGGGATCGTAATATTTTTTATTGGGTGAATCAGCACCTTCGGGATTGCCGATTTGGGTTTTCAGGTAATCGATGTTATTAACCATATAATCTCTAATACCTTCAGCAAAAGCATATTGCAGGTCGGTATCTATATTCATTTTGATAACACCATACCCAATGGCCTCTGATATCTCTTCGAGTGAAGAGCCAGATCCTCCGTGGAAAACAAAATCAACGGTATTGTTGGGAACACCAAATTTGTTGGAGATATATTCTTGGGAGTTTTTAAGGATTTTTGGGGTCAATTTCACATTTCCAGGTTTGTAAACGCCATGTACATTCCCGAAAGCAGCAGCTACGGTAAACCGAGGACTTATTTTGCTGAGCTCTTCATAGGCATAGGCAACTTCCTCGGGTTGGGTATAAAGTTTTGAAACATCAATGTCAGTATTGTCGACACCATCTTCCTCACCTCCCGTTACCCCAAGCTCAATTTCAAGTGTCATGCCCATTTTCTCCATTCGGGTGAGGTAGGTTTTACAAATCTCAATGTTCTCCTCTATGGGCTCCTCAGAAAGGTCTAACATATGGGAGCTGTAGAGGGGTTTTCCCGTTTGTCGATAAAAAATTTCACCAGCATCCAACAGTCCGTCTATCCAGGGGAGCAGATTTTTGGCACAATGATCGGTATGTAAGATAACCGATGCGCCATATTGTTTGGCCAATTCATGAACGTGTTTGGCACCAGAAACACCTCCAGCAATGGCGGACTTTTGATTTTCATTTGACAAGCCTTTTCCAGCCATAAACTGAGACCCGCCGTTTGAAAATTGAATGATGACAGGGCTGTTTAATTCAGCAGCAGTTTCTATAACAGCGTTGACAGAGTTACTACCAACAACATTGACGGCTGGCAGCGCAAAGGCTTGTTGTTTTGCATATTGAAATAACTCTTGAACTTGATTGCCAGTGAGGACTCCTTTAGGAAAGTTGTTTTTCATCAAAAAAAAGGTTTACAATCACAAAAGTATCAAACTTTTTCAGACTAAAATGGATAATTAATTCCAATATTAAAAACAGCGTTTTTTATGGCATAATCTGTTTGCCATCGGGAAGATATAGGAAGTGATGGATCATGAGTTTTAAAACCTGTATCCAAACGGAAAACAAAAAAATCAAAATCATACCGGAGTCCAAAACCTGTTCCCACCGCGATCTCATTCAAATCTTGTAAACCATCAAATCGGTAGGTAGGGTCATTCACATTGTCCAAGACATTCCATATGTTTCCAGCGTCAATAAAAAAAGCAGCACTCATGTTTCCAATAAAAGGAAATCTGTACTCCAAATTAAAAGTGAGTTTTAGATTGGCCTCATTAAATTCATTCAGGTTGGTGCTACTTCCTGGCCCCAACTGATAGGCCCGCCAGCCTCTGTTGTCGTTTGCACCTCCAGAAAAATAGGAACGATTGAAAGGAATATTTTCAGCATTTCCAAATGGTATTGCGACCCCTCCAAAAGCGCGAAGGGCCAATACTGTCTCCGACGACAGTTGCCAGTGCTTGATGTAATTCAGCTCGGTTTTGATGTACTGTGAAGGCGTGACACCTGCTATTTCATATTGGTCGTTTTCGTTTTTCTTAGCATCTGTGGATTTAATAATTTCATTCAGTAAGCTTCCCACAAGACTTATCTTCCATTGGAGCTGAAAAAATGACTCATCTAATATATTCTCTTGGCTTTTGTAATTGATGCCAAATGAAGACCCAAAAATGAGGTTATTCGTAGTCAATCGTGTTTGTCGCTCTTTTATCAAATTGACCTCTTGGAACCTTCCGTTTTGGTCGTTGAGTGGGGTTTGATTGTTGAGAACTTCCGACATAAAATTAACGGACCCATTGGGGATGATAAGATCACCATCGGAATTGAGGTTGTCGGGGTTGGTGTTATAGTCTTTGGCAATGTCATTGAGTCTGCTGTAGGCATTTTTATAAACATTGAAATAATTATTTACGTTTTGATTATTGATAAATTCTAAATCAATTATTTTAAAATTCATCTTGGACAGAGCACTGGGCTGCCAAATCAATTGATACTGGGCACCAAAATATTGTTTGTCCAATCCAATATTTTGCTGTAGGGTGGCATTGAAAGTTATATCGGTGGAGGGATTCATGGTTTTGGGAATAATGCCTTCTACATTTAAAGGAAAAAATATTCTGGGAAAGCGCAGTTTGATATCTGCTCCCAACTCATATAGATTGAACAATTGCCGATTTATTGATGCGATATCACTTGATGAACCTAAGGTATTTTTTACACCTATCTCAAGATTTTCAGCTCCTCTAAAAATATTTCTGATGCCAAATGAGCTTCCTACAGAGAAACCGAAATCTTGAATATTTGAGTGTGACAGGTCCAAGTCAAAGCCCATCGAAAATCGTTCTTTGGGGTTTAAAAAAACATTAGCAACCAGGTCAGGTCGATCTTTATCAATAAGGCTATAGGTAATACTGGGGTATTTAAAATTCCTAAGGTTGGAAATATAACGATAGGTTTGTGATCGCTGATAATCACTGTAGGCTTTCCCTTTTTCTATAAAAATCACGTCCTCAAAAGTTTTGGGTTTGTATTTCAATTTCCCTTTGAAATATAGAGTGAAATCTTTATGAGATAAACTATCGGTAAAACTATTTAATTGTCCCAGCTGGCCGGGGGTATCTATATATACATTGATTTTAGAGACAGGATGAATTTGATAGGCCTCGGTGCGTAAAGTATCATTCACCCTTTTTTGAAGATTTGAGATGTCGACAACAATAGGGATTTTGGTGTCTCTCCCGCTGCTGTCAATCGCAGCGGTAAATTGAATGCTGTTTTGTTGAAAATTATAAACACCATTGTTTCTAAAAAAATTAATGATCCTTGCCCGTTCCGCTTCAAATCGGTCTATTTCAAAAGCTTCCCCTCTATTTATGAGACGATCCGCAAAAGACAGCGCATAGAGCGAGTCCAAAGCAGGGGAGCTTATTTGCCTTGTTATGCTGTCGATTGTGTATTGATTACCAGTAGCTATGTGATATTCCACTTTGGCTGTTCGGTTCGGATAAAATGTATATTTCGATGCTACTTCTGTGTCAAAATACCCCTGATTTTTATAAAACTGTTTCAGTCGATTGGCACTTTTTTGGGTAGCTGAGCTGTCCAGAAAAACAGGTGCCTCTCCACTTTGCGTAAGCCAATTGTTGACCCCTTTTTTATAATTGCTCAATGTTGTGACCTGCTTTGCGGAAAGCCATTTTTCTAACCTTTTTTTTCTGTTGGTTTTTTTTTGGAGCCAGGCGTTGAAGGTGGAGTCCGGATTTTTTTCGGCCAGAACAAATAAATTTCTTTTGAAAGGGATGCCCAATACTTTTTTGTTGGGTTGGTCAACCAGGAGCAACTTTACAGGATCATTGACCAATTCCTCTTGGTTTTTAAAGATTTGATTTCTCTCTAAGAGATAATTGGAACCTGCAATTTTTTCGGTACTACTACACCCATAAAATACCAGCCACAAAATGGAGATAATCGCTAACTTTGATGGCAAGTAGTTTCTCATGAGTAGAGTGTTCATCAAAATTAAGCTTTTTGAATGTTAAGCAAAAATCAACGCAAACATATCCGTCAATTATCGCAAAAAAAATACCGCCAACAAACTGGTATGTTTGTCGCCGAAGGGGAGAAGGTCGTGAGGGAACTGCTTGATGCGGGCTGGAATGCAGATTCGATTTACTCCAGTAGCCCCCTAAAAGATATTTCCACTACAAATGTAGATCAGTCCGAGTTAGAACGCATCTCCCATTTTTCGTCGGCCAGTCGTGTTTTGTCCATTTTTCACCTGCCCAAAATCAAAACCCCAAAAATAAATTACAGTCAGTTTTCTCTCGTTTTGGAAGGCGTCTCGGATCCAGGAAACCTGGGGACCATCATCAGACTGTGTGATTGGTATGGTATTGAGGATATATATTGCAGCCCCAATTCAGTGGACTGTTTTAACCCAAAAGTAGTCCAGTCCACAATGGGCTCCATTACCAGAGTAAGTTGCCATTACCTTGATTTAGCCACTTTAATTGACGGTTTTAAAGGCGAAGTTTTTGCCGCCACCTTAGCTGGAACTGCACACTATGAGCTGACTTTTCCAAAGAGCGGCTTGTTGGTTATGGGCAGTGAGTCTCGTGGCATCAGCAGCGAACTACTCGATAAAATTGAAAATAAAGTTACCATTCCCAGAGGGATGGATGGCGAGGGACCAGAAAGTCTAAATGTAGCTAATGCCACTGCTATTTTGTTGAGTGAAATATTCCGCCCCTGAGTCGGGATCAATTACTCAAAAGTTAAGTTGATCGCAAATCCTCGGCTGACCATTTCTTGGATATTACCTGTCCACGGGCTGGGACCGCTGGTATTTGGATTGTCTGGAATCAGCTCGTTTTGCATTGAAAATATTCCGCGTATGGAGGGTGAGAATTTAAAGTAGTACAGGTAAAAGTCAAAACCCAAACCAATTTCATAATTTATGTTTTGAGGTTCCATTCGGAATACAGCACTAAAATTATCATCGACGTTCTTATGGTTACTCGACAGATTAAAATCTGTTGATATTCCAGCCAATACAAAGGGACGAAAATTATTGATGCGTCCGGCACTGAATTTTACTATTAGCGGGAGGTGAATATAGGTAGATTTCACTTCTCTCAAGCGATCGGATTCGTTTTCAAAAATCGAATTTTCAGGGTACATCAGATCTCTTTTGGAGTAATACAGTCCAGGTTCCAGCCTCAGGTTGATGAACTTATTTATCCTCATATCTCCTATAAGACCAACATTAAACCCTGTATTGGACTTGACTTCAATATCCCGGAGTCCATTTTCGTAGTATCCCCCTTCATACAAAAACTTAAAATCAAAATTGTTTACACCGACAAAATAGCCGTAATGTAAAAAAGGGTCATCAAAATTTGGGAGATTGATGACTCTCTCCCGCACCGTTGGGTATTGCGCACAAAGAGTGTGGTTGGTCACGATGATTAACAGACCAGCGAGAAATAATATTTTAAAATGTCGGTTTTTTTGCACGATATATGGAAGCCACCCCAAGGGTTTGGGGGATGTCCTCTATTTCTATAAACCCATTTTTTGCTAAAATATTGTTGAAAGCTTTCCCAAATGGAAAAGCGGCAGCAGAGTCGGATAAATATCTATAGGCCGACCGGTCCTTAGAAAATAGTTTTCCCAAAGAGGGCATGATAAATCGTGTGTACAAATAGTAGAATTTTCGAATCAATATATTTTTGGGCACAGCGGTTTCTAAAATGACCAAATCTCCTCCAGGTCTTAAAACACGTAGTATTTCAGAAAGCCCTTGGTCTAAATTTTCAAAATTCCTTACACCAAAGGCAACGGTGACAGCGTCGAAGTAATTGTCATTGTAAGTGATGTTTTCGCTGTCCCCAATTTCCATTTTTATGGTTTTGTGCTGCTGCTGTTTTTTTACTTTTTCTTTGCCCAAATCCAACATTCCTTTTGAAATGTCAATACCAACTATTTCATCAGCTTTGGTTTTGAGCAGTGCCAATGCAAGGTCTCCCGTACCCGTGGCAACATCTAAAATTTTTTTAGGTCTTTCATCCATCAACATCGCAACCACGTTTTTTCTCCAACGTATGTCGATGCCACCCGAAATAATCCTGTTCATCAGGTCATATTGGGCAGAAATACCATCAAACATTTGGGTTACCTGTGTTTTCTTAGAGCTTTTTTTGTTCTGGTAGGGAAGCACTTGTTTCTTGGACATATGCAAAGATAGAACAATTCAAATCTACTCGGATTTAACGAAATCAAAAAAGACACTCCAATGTTTCCTATATTTGCATTAAGTTTTCGAACTTACATTATGAAAATAATCATTGCAGGAGCTGGAGAAGTGGGTTTTCACTTGGCAAAATTACTCTCCTACGAATCTCTTGACATAACTTTGATCGATACGCTTAAAGATCGGTTAAACTATGCCGAAGGGCATTTAGACATTAAAACCCTTAGAGGAAACGCTTCTTCTTTGGCTGTTTTAAAAGAGTCTGATACTTCAGAATCTGATTTGTTTATCGCCGTAACCGCTTCAGAGTCTGTCAATATTACCATTTGCGCGCTGGCCAAGCAATTGGGTTGTAAGCGGACCATAGCGCGTATTTCAAATACGGAATTTACCAATGCCGACCAATCCATAAGCTTTCAAGATATTGGCGTGGATGAATTAATTTCGCCTGAGGAGTTGGCCGCCGACGAAATTCAGCAATTATTAGACCAATCTGCCTTTACCAACAGCTACGAATTTGAGGAGGGAGCCTTAACAATGATTGGTACCCAGCTGGGTGCAGAGGTCCCTTTCGTAGGAAAAACAGTAAAAGAAGCCGCTTCTGTATTTCCCGATGTACATTTTATGCCTGTCGCTATTCAGCGAAAAGGTACACAGTTTACCCTGATTCCAAGAGGGGATACCCTTTTTGAAGCCGGCGATACCGTATTTTTTATCACGCTAAAAGAAGGGGTTGAAGAAATTCAAAAGCTGTCCGGAAAAAGCAATAAACCCATAAAAAACGTGATGATACTCGGCGGTAGTAAAATTGGGGTGAACACTGCAAGGGAGCTTTGTGAGAAAAAGTTCAGGGTGATACTGCTCGAACAAAATAAAATCAAGGCCATGGAAATTTGGGAGGAATTACCTGATCTAACGGTAATCCATGGTGATGGCAGAAGCTCAGAGTTGTTAGAAGAAGAATCTATTGAGTCGATGGATGCTTTTATTTCTGTAACAGAAAACTCAGAAACCAATATAATGTCTTGTTTGATGGCCAGCTCTAAAGGGGTTGAAAAAACCATAGCACTGGTTGAAAATATGGATTATTTTCATCTTTCTCAAGCCATCGGTATCGATACATTGATCAATAAAAAACTACTTACTGCAAATACTATCTTCAGATATATCAGGAGGGGTGATGTGGTTGACATGACCACCCTCAACAACCTGAACGCAGAAATTTTAGAGTTTGTGGTTCACCCAGGATCTAAAGTAGCCAATCAGAAAATTAAAGACTTAGATTTTCCCATGATGGCCAGTATTGGAGGGGTGATCAGATCGGGTGAGGGTATTATTGCACTCGGCGATTACACCATTAAGCCTGGAGATAGGGTAGTGGTGTGTGCCATGCCTCGCGCCATCAAACGAGTGGAAAGCATGTTTTTATAACCTTTACAATGCTCAGATTCAATTTTAAGGTAATTCTTCATATCATCGGAGTACTGCTGCTTTTCAATGGGGGTTTAATGCTCCTGTCGGCCCTGGTGAGTTGGCTGATGAAAGATGGGGTGACTTTTGAAATAGTACTCTCAGCTTTTATCGTCATGATCACCGGTGGTTTTATGATGCTTGTTTCCCTAAAACACGAGGCCCAAATCCAAAAAAGAGAAGGTTACCTCATTGTGAGTTTGGGATGGATATTGATGACAATTACTGGAATGACTCCCTATCTGCTAACGGACGCAATACAGGGCTTGTCCTCTGTTTTTTTTGAGACCATGTCTGGCTATACGGCTACCGGATCTACCATACTCACGGATATCGAATCATTGCCCACTGGAATTCTTTTTTGGAGGAGTATGACCCATTGGATTGGAGGAATGGGTATCATTGTTTTGGCGATTGCTATTTTACCGCTGCTCGGTATCGGGGGAATGCAGTTGTTTACTGCCGAGGCGCCAGGACCCAACAGTGATAAATTGCACCCAAGGATTACCGATACTGCCAAGCGATTGTGGCTGATCTACGTATCTTATACTTTTGCGGAGACCCTGCTTTTGTATTTGGCTGGGATGTCCCTCTTCGATGCCGTTAATCATGCGATGAGCACCATGGCTTCAGGTGGATTTTCGACCAAGAATGCCAGTCTGGCTCACTGGAACCATTTACCATGGGTACATTACATTGTCATCATTTTTATGTTTTTGGCGGGGTCAAACTTTGTGTTGAGTTACTTCGCATTTACAGGGAAATTCAAAAAGATTTTTCAAGACAATGAGTTTTTGACTTTTGCTAAGTTCATTTTTGTTTTTTCTATGATCGTTTTTGCGGTCTTGATTACCCATGTAGACCTCGATCAAGATGCTTTTGAACATCCCCAGGTTTGGGGTAAAGTGGAAAGCAGTTTGCGACATTCCTTTTTTCAGGTCATTGCCATTATCACCACTACGGGTTTTGTCACCGCAGATTTTACGGCATGGACCCCTTTTATGACGGTTTTCTTTTTCGGTTTATTTTTTCTCGGTGGTTCTGCAGGGAGCACCTCTGGGGGCATCAAGGTAGTCAGACACCTGTTGATGATCAAAAGTGGATTTTTGGAGTTTAAAAGGGCTTTGCATCCCAATGAAATAATACAATCGCGCTACAATGGAAAGGTGGTAAGCAAGGAAATAATTGGTAATATTTTAGGATTTTTTATCCTTTACATGATTTCTTTTATCGTGGGGAGCCTGGGATTTGGACTTATGGGATTAGACTTTGAAAATGCCATTGGGGTTGCAGCTTCCTCATTGGGTAATGTAGGTCCTGCTATTGGCGATTTTGGCCCAGCAAGTAATTTCAGTTCATTGCCCACATTGGGTAAATATTGGTCTTCGTTTCTAATGCTTATGGGCCGTTTAGAGTTGTTTACGGTCTTGATACTTTTTACACCATTTTTTTGGAGTAAAAATTAATAGCCGTATTTATCTTTCCATCTCGATTTTAGAAATTTTCGGATTTGATTTTCCTTCGAATTCTCCCCAGGTTCATAAAACCGATACCCTTCTATTCCCTCTGGTAAAAACTCCATGGGAATAAAATTATTTTTGTGGTCATGAGCGTATTGATAATCTTTACCGTGGTCCAATTCTTTTAAGAGTTGTGTAGGAGCATTCCTCAGGGGCAGGGGCACGCCGAGATCTCCCGTTTCTTTTACCTTGAGCTGGGCTTTATTTATGGCCGTATAGGACGCATTACTTTTTTCAGAGCTGGCCAAATACAGCGCACATTGGCTGAGGGGAATTCTCGCTTCAGGAAAGCCCAATACGTTCACCGCTTGAAATGTGCTGTTGGCCAAAACCAAGGCATTGGGGTTGGCGTTTCCAATGTCCTCCGCTGCCAAGATCAACATTCTTCGGGCGATGAATTTTACCTCCTCTCCACCTTCTATCATCCTGGCCAACCAATAAACTGCTCCGTTCGGATCACTGCCTCTAATCGATTTGATAAAAGCTGAAATAACATCGTAGTGTAAATCTCCATTTTTGTCAAATTGAACCATATGGGTCTGAACTTTACTCGATACCAAAGCATTGTCGATCTCGACGGGCTCTGCGCAGCTATTGACAACCAGTTCCAATGCTGAGAGTAATTTCCGAGCATCGCCACCCGATATTTTCAGGAGCGCATCATTTTCAAGGATTTCAATTTTTTTATTTTTAAGCTGATCGTCTTGAACGAGGGCTTTAGACAGTAAGTTTTTTAAATGATTTTGGTCCAATGGATTTAATATGTAGACCTGACAGCGAGATAACAGTGCGTTGATTACCTCAAAACTGGGGTTTTCTGTGGTAGCCCCGATCAGTGTTATACTCCCTTTTTCTACAGCTCCGAGCAGGGAGTCTTGTTGTGATTTACTGAATCGGTGAATTTCGTCAATAAACAGTATGGGAC
>VMHT01093330.1_pt1 | contig 10560 bp, 9 predicted proteins | sample 4693611 | NCBI WGS metagenome assembly VMHT01 (sample SAMN12280063, study PRJNA550983) | marine metagenome | isolation source: seawater sampled from same location over 5 years 0.02-0.2 micron viral filtrate | place: USA: collected off the coast of southern California halfway between the port... ...
ATTTTCTTTTCAATGATTTTTTTTTTGAAAAAAAAAGTTTTTAACAAAATTAGATTAAAAGAATATACATCTTATAAAGAGTCAAAAAAAATTTGTAATAATTTATTTGTAAAAAAAAAAATAATTTATCATTATTTTTTAAAAGAAAAAAAAAAACATAATTTTCTTATCAATAAAAGATTTTTAAAAAATGTTAAAATTTTAAAAAAAAATAAGCTAGGTGGTGGGTCTGATACCGAACTTATATATAATCTTATATTAATTTTAAAACCAACTAATATTATTGAATTTGGAGTAGCAAATGGATGGTCAACATTATCAATATTAGAGGGATTAAAAAAAAATAAATCAGGTAAATTAACATCTATTGATATGCCATATTTTTTCGACAATACACATTTATTGATAGGAAATTTGTTAAAAAAAAAGATATTTAAAAATTGGAAACTTTTAATTGAACCACAAGTAAATTTTTTTTATAGGCAGAATGATAAAAAATTTGATTTTTGTCATTATGATAGTGATAAAAGCTATCAAGGCAGAATGTTTGCTTATAATAAAATCTGGAATAGATTAAAAAATAAAAGTGTCTTTTTATCTGATGATATTTCTGATAATATGGCTTTTTTTGATTTCTGTGAATTAAAAAAAAAAAAACCCTTTGTTATAAAGTTTAAAAATAAATTTTTAGGTTTAATAGTAAAATGAAAATTCTTTTTATTTTGCCAAGATACCATACAAATTATATTGAGGTTTTTAAGTCTCTTTCAATTAAAGGTTATAAAATTAAACTATGTGTTTATAACTTTGGCTTAATAGAGGATCATAAATTTATTAAACCAGAATATGTTCAACCTAGTTTTTTGACAAAATTTATAAATTTTTTTTTTAGATTTAAACTTAACAAATATTATTTACCTAAAATTAATGATTTTAATAAAATCTTATCTCAATTTTCCCCTGATATAGTAATTTTAAGACCATATAGTAAATTATTTACATTTTTTATTTTAATTTTAAGAATTTTTAATAAATTTGAATTAATTTTTTATCATCAAACTGATGACAAAAATTTAAAAAGTTTTAACTTTTCTTTTAAATTTTTTAAATTTTTTCTGATAAGTCAAATTTTGAGGATTAAATCTTATTCTCCGTTGTTTAAAGAAACTAAAAATTTATTTTTTAAGAAATTATATTACCTTCCGTTTGTTTCAAATATTAGATTAATAAGAAACAAAAAATTAAAACAAAATAAGTTTTTAATGATAGGAAAGTTTTTAAGAAAAAAAAACCATGAAATGTTTGTTAGAGGTATTAAATTTTTGAATAATAATCATGATATTAAAGCGACTATTATTGGTGAAGTTAGCTCACTCGAACAAAAAGAAGAATTTTTTAGAATAAAAAAATTAATTAAGAAATTAAAGTTAGAAAATAAAATTACTTTAATAAAGAATATTAATTATAAAAGGATAAAAAAATTTTATTATAAAAATGATTTTTTTGTTTTACCAACAGATCATGATCCTGCTCCATATTCAATTTTAGAGGCTATGTCTCATGGTTGTATGGTTTTATGCAGCTCAAGTTGTGGTACCAAAAATTATATTAAAAAAAATTTAAATGGATTCACATTTGATAATAATAATCAATTATCATTAAATAAAAATATGCTTAAAATGATTAATAATAAAAAAAAATTTTTAAAAAATAAAAAAAAAAATGATTTATACTTAAATAAATGTTTAAGTAAAAAAAATTTTGACTCATTCTTTGAGCAACTAATAAAGAAATGAAAATGAAAATTTTATATATTTCACAATCAGTTATTCCATCTAAATCAGCAAACAGTATTCATGTGATGAAAATGTGTGCAGCATTATCTAAATTAGGCAATCAAGTTGATCTATTTTGCTGGAATAATCAGCGTTTTATAGAAAAAGATATTGAAAATAATTTTAAATTTTATTCTGTTGCTCAAAATTTTAAAATTTTAAGATTAAAAGTATCAGATGTCTGGATTTTAAGAGAAATCATGACTGTGCTATATATAATCTATAAAATTTTTACAAAAAAATATGATCTTGTATATAGCAGGAGTACTCAAATTTCATGGTTTTTGTCAATATTTGGTATTAAGACTATATTAGAAATACACTCACCTCCTTCTACTAAAACAAATTTTTTGTTTAAAAGAATTTTAAAAAAAGGAAAACTGAAATTTTTAATTTTAATTAATCACGCTCTTAAAAAATATATATTAGAAAATTATAAAGTTCATAAATATCTTGAAATGATAATTATGCCAGATGCAGCTGATGATAAAAAAATTAATAATATAAAAAATAAATTAAATCAAAATTTCGAAATTAAAAAAAATTCAATAGGATATTTAGGACATTTATACCAGGGAAGAGGCGTTGAATTGATTATAAAACTCGCTAAAGAATTTCCAAAAAACAATTTTTATATTGTTGGCGGTACAATGCAGCATATTCAAGTTTGGAAAAAAAGTCTTAATTTAAATCTTAAAAATATTTTTTTTATGGGATTTCAAAATCAAAAAAATTGTGATTTTTTAAGACATAAGTTTGATTATTTAATAGCCCCTTATAGAAATAAAGTTTATGTTCATGGAGCTGTATCTGAAACTTCTGGTAATAAAAGTAAATTAGAAACATCAAGATGGATGTCTCCACTAAAATTATTTGAATACATGGAAGCAAAAAAACCTATAATAACAACTAACTTACCTTCTATTAAAGAAATTTTTACGAATGAAGAAGATGCAATTCTTTGTGATCCTAATAATTTTGAACAATGGAAAAATGCAATATTTAGATTAAACAAAGATGCAAATCTTAGAAGAAAAATTTCAACAAATGCTTATAAAAAATTTATAAAAAATTTTACCTGGAATTTAAGAGCAAAAAATTTACTTTCGAATTATTACAGACTTAAAAATAAAAAAAATATAACAATTTTTAATTTTTCATTAGTTGGAGGTGGAACTGAAAATATGTTGTCTGTTTTATTTAATAAGTTAGTTGAAAAAAAAAAACATAATCTAAATATGTTAGTTTGTGTAAATAGGGGTCATTATATAAGTAGAATTGAAGATAAGAGCAAGCTTTTTTCGTTAGAAAAATCACGTGTAATTTTTTCAATTTTCAGTTTGATTAATTTTTTAAAAAAAAATAACTCTAATATTCTTTTTACTTCAATGACGCATACAAATGTAGTTGCGATTTTAATAAAAATATTTTTTTTACCAAAACTTAAAGTGATAATAAGAGAGTCAAATACAATTTCGGCAAAATCACATGAAAATAAATCAACAAAAAATATTTTCTTAAATTTTTTAGTAAAAATTCTTTATCAAAAAGCAGATTCTATAATAGCACCAACCAAGGTAATAAAGAACGACCTTGTAAAAAACTATAATATTAAAAGAAATAATATTTCTGTAATTGTTAACCCATATAATTTTAAAGAAATTTATTCAAAATCTAATGAAATAATATACGATAATGAAAAAAAATTATTTAAAGATCCATTTATATTAAGTGTTGGAAGATTAAATTCTCAAAAAAATTATAAATTACTTATCAAAATCTTTTACAACATTATAAAAAATAAAAAATTTCAAAATTACAAACTTTTTATTTTAGGTGACGGAAGAGAAAAGAAAAATTTAAATGAATTAATAATTAATAAGGGATTAAAAAATAAGGCATATCTCTTAGGATTTAAAAAAAACCCATTTAAATTTATGAAAAAATGTAAATTATTTATTCTAAGTTCAAAATATGAGGGACACTCAAATGTTTTAGTTCATTCTCAAATTTTAAATAATAAAATTCTGGCTTCAAATGCACTAGGTGCAAATAAAGAAGTTTTACAAAATTATGGAAATATATTTATAAATGAAAATCCAATTTCAGTTGCAAATCAAGCAATTAAATTACTTCAAAAACGCAAAAAAAATAATTCAGAAAAATATTTGTTAAAAAGATTTAATGATCAAAATATAGCGGAAAAATTCAGTAAATTGTTTTGATTTTCAGACCTTAAGAATGATTATCTTATTGGCCAAGATCTATCGCTATCACCTTTTAACCCATTAGTTTTTCTTAAGAATAAAAATAAATATAAGAATTTATCTAATGTAAATCTCAGTATTTTTGAAAACTTTGATGAATTTTTATTTATAGATTTAAAATATAAATCTAATTTTGGATATTTATCTTTTAAATCTTTACTATTTTTAAAAATATCAAAGGCAAAATCAATATGTCCATAGTTGATTAGTAAAATGCAATATTTTAATTTTTTTTCTGTAACTAATCTTAATGCCTTTTCCCTACTCAGACCAAATAAAATTTCGCCAAAAGTTATTTGCCCCCTAGAAAGCCCATTAAAATTTTTAGAGGAACTAAAGACTCTATTTAAGTACAAAATTTCAAAACCATTTGAATTCATTAAGTTCATTATGTCAGATGCAAGTTTTTGACCAGAATATATTTGATAAAAAGATGTTTCAGTTTCAACAATTAATGTTTTATTTAAAGATTTTTTTGCACCTTGTAAAATTTCATATTCATTTCCTTGAGTGTCTAATTTTAGAATATCAATATCTTCTTTAACAAGATTATCTAAAGTATCGGACTCAACTTTAATCTTTTTTTCAACATAATCATCAGTTTTCTGAAACCATTTAACAAATTCATCATTATAAAAGTATACAGAACTAGCTTCTAATTTTTTATAGACATTAAAATTTATAGTTTCTCTCTCACCCCCGACAAAACAAGAAATATATTTAGTATTTTTATAAATTGATTTTTTATTTTTCAATTTATCTATTTCTTCTTTATCTGCATCAAATCCAATATAATTAATATTTTCAATCAAAGAAGAGAGTTCCTCTGATGATCCTCCTCTTGCACCAATATCAATAAAATTTATATTTAAACCGTTTAAAATTTCTTTATTGAATTCTTTTTTTTTTAACCAACTAATATTGTATATTGGAACACTTTTATAAATATTTAATCTAGTTAAATAAATAAGAATTTTTTTACAAACATTCATTAGATTTACATTCTCGCAAACTTTCCACCGTCAAGACGTATTACAGTATTTGTTAAATAATTGAATTTTTTTTTAAACATGACATCAAAAATTATTTCTGCAATTTCTTTTGAATATATTCCTCTTTTTTTTGGATTATTATTAATTGATTTAAAAACATTTTTTTGATCTTTTCTTAATTTAGTAAATTTACTATCAATGACAGTGGAGGGCGCAATACAAAATATTTTTTGTTTTGGGTAAAGTAACTTTCTTTCTTCAACGTATTTGTGAATAGCTGATTTCATTAAACCATAAACAATGTCGTAGGATCCTTTAATCCCAGACTCAGATCCAATAAAAAAGATTTTAACATTTCTATTTTTTTGTAAGCAATATTCTGAAATAAATATCTGTGACATCAAATTTACTGAAATTGATTCATTTATTTTATCCACATTATTAAAATCAATTCTTCTTGTACCAATTTTTGAATGGAAAAAAAAAATTTTTTCAAATTGTAAAAAAAAATCTTTTTGTTTTTTAACATTCTCTAACTTTGAAAAATCTATATCTTTAGATCTCACTTTTTGAATATCATTTTTTTTTGGCATTAATTTTATTAAATTTTTGGCAATATTAGAGTTTGATCCAGTGATTAAAATTTTTCCAGACATTTTTTTATTTCATTTGAGGAATCAATTATATGATCAATTTTTCCAGAGAGTAAATTAATAATTTTCCCATTTTGATAAATTTTTGATGATCTATCAGCATTAGCATTATCGATTATGGTTCTATACGTCAAAAGTTTTTTTTGAAATTTAAAATTTTTTAGGAAATTTGGATAAAAATACTTAATTTGATCTTCGTGATTTTTTTGAACTAGTTTCGGGTTTATATATTTTTTATAATTAATAAGAAATTTTTCACAATGATTAAATTTTTTGAAACGCTTTAGTCTTGTGTGTTTTACTGAATATAATGTAAAAAGATTTTTTTTCTGTGGATACAAAGTAGAAAATGGCCCGTCCATTATAGTTATTGCAGGGTGATTTTTAATTTTACTTTTATATAAAAAAAACAAACACGCTTCGTAAGTTAAATCTAAGTCTTTATTTGGAAAATAAGTTTGCCAAGTACAATTAATTAAATTATCAAAACTTTCATCGTTTATAAAAATTTTTTTACTTTTTTCATTAATGTAGTTTACTTTGTAATTTAAGATGAGGTTATTCTTTAATTTTTTGACAAAAAATTTTTTGGCTGTATCTACATCTAATAATCTCTCTTTACAAGAAATCATACCTTTAAAATTCCTTAAATGAAAACTTTTTTTTTCTTCTCTGAATGTTAGTTTATTTGACTTAAGAATTTGTTTATATATTTCAAAACCAATTAAGTTTTCTTTATGATTTGCAATTACATATAAATTCTTTTTAATACTTTTAGAAAATTTTGGAAATTTTTTAATAAATTTTTTATATCCATCTCTAGACTCCTGAATTGTTCTATACGATCTAGGATAATGAAATCCTAGGTGTAATCTATTCTGATTGTATCCAGAAGCACCAGAAAAAATCTCTTTCTCCTTTTCAAAAATCTTTACCTCATAACCAGATTTAATTAAATCATATCCGATGTAACATCCAAACCAACCAGCACCGATTATTGCAATTTTTTTTTTCATATTAAATTTGTTAAAAATTAATTAAATTTTAGTTATCAATTATTTATGAGTTTCTTTTATTTCTCTAAGAAATATTTTTATCCATAAAATAAGCAATATAATTATTATACTTATACATAAAGAAATTGTTGCATTTTTTAGAATATTATTCTTTTGTTTAGAATGAATTTTTCCATCATATGAAACATAAAAAAGATCGTCATCTGACAAAGCTTTTCTTAACATTTCCAAATTGGTGCTAAATTCTATTTGTTTGTTATAAATTGAAGCAACATTTTCTTTAGTCTCATCATCATCCGCATCTTTAATTTTTATATTGAATCTTTCAGTATAACTTGCTGAATATGAATCCAATTTTAAATTTAATCTTTCCTTATATTCTTCTACAATATTTAAATATTCGTCATATTGTTTTGTTCCTTTATCATTTAAATCTTTATGTTTAATTTCAAGTTGAATTATATTACTTGTATGTCTACTATGAAAAACTTTGTTATTTCGAAATCCTTTTTTTTCTAAGAAATATATAAAATCATAATGTAAATTTCCTAATTTTTTTTCAGCATAAGCGGCATATCCTTTATCATTAAAAATTACTGTGAAATTCGAGTAAAGCAAATCAAGCTTTTTGTTATTTGAAATGGTTAAAGATATAGAGATTATTATAGACACCATTACAAAAACAATCATTTTAATATAGTTTTTTTTGAAAAAGTTTATTATCAGTGATGAATTTGTTTCGTATTTTTCCATAAAAGAATTTATTTTATTTATTAAAATTTTATTAATATATGTTAAATAAGGAAATGATAAGTAAAAATTCCAAAATTTTTGTGACAGGTCATAACGGTCTTGTTGGTAATTCAATAGTCAAAAAACTCAAAATTGCTGGTTTTAAAAGGATAATAACAATTGAGAGAAAAAAACTAGACTTAAGAGATCAAAAGAGTGTTTTTAGATTTTTTAAAAAAAAAAAACCTGCTTATGTTATCAATGCTGCGGCTAAGGTTGGAGGAATTTATGCAAATGCAAAATATCCAGTTGAGTTTATTTATGAAAATTTATTAATACAAAACAACATTATTTATGCAAGTTTAAAATATAATGTAAAAGATTTATTATTTCTTGGATCCAGCTGCATATACCCAAAACATTGCAAACAACCTATTAAAGAAAAATATTTACTCTCAGGCAAATTAGAAAAAACAAATGAACCTTATGCAATTGCTAAAATTGCTGGAATAAAATTATGTGAAAGTATTAATTTTCAGTATAAAAAAAATTTTAAATGTTTGATGCCTTCAAATACATTTGGGGTAAATGACAACTACCATGTTATGAACTCACATTTTTTGCCAGCACTAATAAATAAGATTTTTTTTGCAAAAAAAAATAAAAAGAAACATATTACATTATGGGGGTCAGGTAATCCTAAAAGAGAAATGATTTATGTAGAAGATATAGCTGATGCCTGTATTTTCTTTTTAGGAAAAAAAACAAATGAATATTTAATTAACATAGGTTCTGGCAAAGATTTTAGAATTAAAGAATATGCAAAAATGATTATGAAAATTTTAAATTGTAATTTTAAGATAAAATACGACAAATCAAAACCTGATGGAACTCCAAGAAAATTAATGGACATTTCCCTAGCTAGAAAACTTGGCTGGAAACCAAAATATAGACTGATAGATGCACTAAAAAAAACTGTCAAAGATTTTGAAAAAAACCATGAAATTTATAAGATTGGTTAAAAAAAAAGAATTAACTTCAATAAATGATACCTTTTCTGTATATCTAAATAAATTATTTTTTTAAAATAAAAAAAATTAAAAATTGATAACATATTATTGAAAGTTCAAATGAGTAAAAGATCTAAAAAAAAAGCCCTTATATTTGGAGTGACAGGTCAGGATGGCTCATATCTTTCAGAGTTTTTATTAAATAAAAATTACATTGTACATGGTGTAAAAAGAAAAAGTTCAAGTTTTAATACTGACAGAATAAATCACATATTTAATAACAAAAAATTTAAATTACATTATGGAGATATTACCGATGCATTAAGTGTTTCAAATCTTATCAACAAAATTAGACCAAATGAAATTTATAATCTAGCTGCACAAAGCCATGTACAAGTATCATTCGAATTACCTCATTACACTTCTCAAGTTAATGCAATTGGTGTTTTGAACATATTAGAAAGTATTAAAAATTCAAATCTTAAAATTAAATTTTATCAAGCATCCACTTCTGAAATGTATGGAAATTCATCTTTAAAGATGCAAAATGAAAGCACTGAATTTAAACCAAGGTCTGTTTATGGTATCTCAAAACTTTTTGCACATCAGTTAGTTCAAAATTATAGAGAAGCATATAATTTATTTTTATCCAATGGAATATTGTTTAATCATGAATCTCCCAGAAGAGGAGAAACTTTTGTTACAAAAAAGATAATAGATTTTTTTAAAAATTATAAAATGAATAAAAATTCAACATTAGAACTTGGAAACATTTATGCCAAAAGAGACTGGGGTCATGCAAAAGACTACGTTGAGGGTATTTGGAAAATATTACAGCACAACAAACCTGATGATTTTGTGATATCAACAGCAAAAATGCTTAGTGTTAAAAATTTTGTAAATAGAGTAGCTAAAAAATTTAATTTAAATATTTATTGGAAAGGACGTGGACTTAAGGAAAAAGCTATTTTAAAGAATAGTAAAAAAGTAATAGTAAGAATTAATCAAAAATATTACAGGCCAACAGAAGTTGATGCTTTATGTGGTGATTTTAGAAAAGCTGATAAAGTTTTGAAATGGAAACCTAAGATATCTATAGATGAATTGATTGAAGATATGATCAATAATGATTTGTAAAAATAATGAGAAAAAATTTTATTGTAGTAACTGGTGGAGCTGGTTTTGTTGGATCAAACTTAATAGATTATCTCATAAAAAACACTAAATATAAAATACTAAGTTTGGATAATTATAGTACAGGAAGAAAAATAAACCAAAATGCAAACAAAAGAGTTAAATATATTAAAGGTGACACAAATGATATTCATCAGTTACTTAATAAGTATAAATATAGCATAAATGTTATTTTTCATTTTGGTGAGTATGCAAGAATTCACCAAAGTTTTGATGACGTAAGTAAATGTTTTAGATCTAATATTTCAGGCACCTCAAAAGTTTTTTCTTTTTGTTTAAAAAATAATATTAAAATTATTTATTCAGCTACTTCCGCTAGTTTAGGAAATAATGGTTTAGATCAAGGTTTATCTCCTTATGCTTTTACAAAGTCCAAAAATTTAAATTTGTTAATGCAACTTAATAAATGGTATGATTTTCAATACGAAGCTTTATATTTTTACAATGTTTATGGAAACAGACAAATTGAAAAAGGAAGAATGGCAACTGTTATTGGTATTTTTGAAAATCAATTAAAGAATAAGAAAAAATTAACAGTTGTAAAACCTGGTTCTCAAAGTAGAAAATTTACACATATCAATGATACTGTAAAAGGATGTTTTATCGCTTGGAAAAAAAATAAGAATAGGCATTATACTCTCTCAAACTCTAAGTCGTATACAATACTTCAGGTTGCTAATATGTTTTCAAAAAACATAAAATTTATCAAAAATAGGCTTGGGGAAAGAAATAAATCCTCAGTAGTTAAAAAAATAGGTAGCTTAAAAATTTATAATATTAAGTGTAGTACAAGTTTAAAAAGTTATATTGACGCTTTTAAAGAAAATTTAGCTAAATAACTATCTTTACATAATTTCTTCA
>VMHT01119021.1_pt1 | contig 10560 bp, 6 predicted proteins | sample 4693611 | NCBI WGS metagenome assembly VMHT01 (sample SAMN12280063, study PRJNA550983) | marine metagenome | isolation source: seawater sampled from same location over 5 years 0.02-0.2 micron viral filtrate | place: USA: collected off the coast of southern California halfway between the port... ...
CAACCAGGCGGAATAATGTTTAATCAATATAAAAACCAGTTAAGAAGACAATTAGATGAAGGTGGTGAGTCTAGAATAATGTCTGTTATACATGATGGTTTGGTTGGTGATACGCCTATGATAGAAGACCCAGTTATAAAACAAGCTTATGATGCTTATCAAAATGGTGAAGCTACTATAGAAGATCTTAGAAACACTGTTGTTGATAACTATATGAAAGTTATGGTTAAACAATCAGAATATGGTGTTAATGTAAATCAGGTTAAACCTAGTAAAAACGATGCTAAATACACAGCTGATATTCAAATGATCGGTGGATCGTATATGGACGCTTTACAAAACGGAAATTTATCTAACTTCAATCACAGTTTACCAACAGGTTGGTCTGTTGATTGGGAAGATGAAGACGAGGGTATCATAAACATATACAAAGGTGATTACTCTGAATATACTTTAAACTTAAATGATCCTAAATCTCTATATACTTTTCTTAATATAAACAAAGTACCTAAGTACATGTGGCCTAATGTTGAGCAGCAAAAAGATCCAAATGATTTTGGCCCAAGTACAAATGAAAATCAAGGTGGGGCTTACGATAATTTATAAATAAATATAATATGCTAACAGGCACTAAAGGAACAAAGTTTGCTACGTTATATAATACGTTAGTGAATGATGGAAAATATACCAAAAGTTTTGAGGAATTTAACGACCAATTCGGTAGTGATGAAGGTTCTCAAAAACTATACGGTGCTTTAAATAATGAAGGCGCTTACTCTAAATCATATGATGAATTTAAATCTCAGTTTGAAGTCGGTCAGTTTGATAATAAAAAATTAAAAGCAATAATAGCAGCAACACCTAAGGATAGTAGTATTAAAGTAGAAGGTGATAAAGAAAACGAATATAGTGATGGTAAGCTTACTGTCGCTGATAAAGAACAGTGGGGTATTGGAAACGTTTTTGCTGAAGATTTTGCTGATACACAGGAAAAAAATACTTGGTTAGAAGATATTGTAGGTAAAAATACTTTCACCGACGGTGTTAGTGATGTTTGGAGAGCTATAAAATCTGGTTACCACGCTGGTACATCCGTTAATGAGTCTTGGGATCTTTATAAGAAAGGTAACAATATGACTTACGAAGAAATGAAAGAGCTAGTTGCAAGAGGTAGAGAAATGGAAAATGCTGGTCAAACAGACGAACAGTTGCTACATAGTAAAAGAATGGAAGTGTTAAAAGAAAAATACGGAGGAGTAGGAGCGTTCATGATGGGATGGGCAGAAAACCCATCAGCAATGACTCTTTACACTGCCACTTCTTTAACACAAATGGCAGTCGCGTTGTTTGATAGTGAAGAAGTTATTGGAACAGCCGCCGCTACTTCTGGTGCTGGTGCTGCTTTAGGTGGTGGAACAGGAGCTGCTTTAACAGCTTGGTCTGGACCTGGAGCTTTATTTGGTGCTGGTGCAGGAGCTACAGGTGGAGCAATAGGTGGTTTCATGGGTGGTTTATCTGGCGCAATGGAAACTGGTATGACCACTTCTCAACTACTACAAGAGTCTGCTACAGAAGCTGGTTATGACTGGGGTTCTATGAACGATGAGCAAAGAATAAATTGGATCAAAGAAGCAACAAACGATAAAGAAAAGTTTGATGATATTAAAAGTAAGGCTCTTGCTAGAGGTATAACAATTGGTGCTATAGATGGTATTACTGGCGCTATATCTATGGGAGCGGGTAGTGCTATTAGTAAAGCTGTATCAAAAACAGCTCTCAGCGGATACACTAAAAGAATTGCTGCTCTTGGTGTTGCAGGTATAGAAACAGCTGGTGGCATGGGATCTGAATATCTTGGACAAAAAGCTGCTGGTCAAGAATTTAATCTTGAGGAAATAATGATTGAAGGTTTTGCTGATAAAACTTTCACAGCGGTTCAAGTTGCTAAAACAGGTTTAAACGAACCTAAATACATGATTAATGGTCAAGCTAGAAATGGTAAAGAATTTCTTGAAGATCTAAAAATGATGGATGATGAAGCTTATGTTGGAGCTGATATAAAAATAGAAAATTCACCTGCTGTAGAGAAATTATTTAATAACAGGGTTGAAGATATTAATACTGATTTAGATCTTGATTCTAAAATATCAGGTGTAGAAGATAGAACTAGAGCAATTCAAATAGAAAGAGAATTATCTAAGTTAAATAAAAACAAATCACAGTCTGCTAAAAATCAAGCTTCAGTATTAAAACAAGAGCTTTCTGATATACAAGAAAAATACGCTGATTCTAACGCAGATGTTTCTATAGAAAATAGAAAACAAGCTATCTCTAGAGCTAGAGATAATAAATTTGAACAGTCTTTTAATAAAAACTTAAAACCTTATAAAAAAGCAGCACAAAAACAAGGTCGTGATATTAATGTATACGATACAACCGATGATTTTAATGAAGCGCAGGGTAATAAAATTTCCAATAAAGAGTTTGGTAAAGATTATAATCAGCTAGATGATTCTCAAAAGAGTCAAATAGATAGCATGAGGGTAGATGCTTTTTACGACCCAGGAGATGGTAATATATATATAGATAAACAAAGAGCTAAAGAAGTTGGATCTGTATCTCAAGCTGCTCATGAATTTTTACATCCAGTAATGAATGCTTTAGTTGGTGATTCAGTTGCTCAAGGTAAACTTGTTAAAAGTTTTAAAAGTAAAATGACTTCAAAGCAACGTAAGTGGGTTCAATCAGAACTAGAGAATAGAGGTTACGATCCTAGTGAGTGGAGTACTGAATACTTTAATGTTTTTACTGATGGTATATTAAACGGTGATATAAACTATGATCAAACGTTTTTTGAATAAGCAAAAGATTATGTAGAAAAAATATTTAAAGGAGCAGGTTTTGACAATATAAGCTTTGAAGATGGTAGAGGTATGTATAACTTCATGAGAGAATATGCTGCTAATGGTTATAGCAAAAAAGCTGATCAAGCTATAAAAGCTGCAGAAAAGAAAACCGGTAGAAGTGTTAAAAACTCTAGAAGTAAAAAGCAACAAGATATTCAAACCTCAAGAAACCAACAAGCTGAAGACGTTAATAATATATACAAAAACAATCAAGATAAAACAACTGCTGGTTTTTTAATAGCTGAAAAATATAGAGGTATGGCTGAGGCTGTATTTGATAGATATATAAACGGTGGAAATGTAACTCAAGATCAAAGAAGAGTAATGCTTCAAAACAAGGAAGATATTATTTCTATGATGCTTTATGATAAGATACCTAATCAAAAAGCTGATTCAAAAGCTAGAAACGTTTTAGGATTAGTTCTTGATTTTGATGCTGTTAAAAACGAGTATGGATTAGATGGTGTTGCTGGTTATATAAATAAATATTTTTCATCTAGAGCATTAGAGGTATTTGCTTATTATGTACCTGATGCTAGCATGGATACTATATACAACGAAGATGGATCAGTTAAAAGATACATTGATGGTAAGGTTGCTGGAACGCTAACAACAGAAACAACACAAGATACTGTTGGTAGGGTTAAAAGAAGTTTTACAGAACTTGAAACAACTGATGAAGCCGCTATAGATGAAGCTGTTGGTGCTATAATTGCTGAGAAAGTTATTAAAATGATAAAGCTTGGAACTTATAAAGCAACAGATATACATGTTGAATTAGATAAGTTGTTAAATTCTGATATAAGAAAGGCTATAACATCTTTAATGGGTAGTATTAAAAATGTTAAAGGAGAGATATTGGTTAGCCAAGAGTATAAAGACTGGTTAGATGCTAATTATGACATTATAGTAAACTCACTAGAGTTAGATGTTATAAAGAAAAAATACGGTAAACTATTTCAAATAGAAGAAATTGGTAAAGTAGATAAGAAAAATTTAAAGAAAGACAATCCAGACCTTAAAAAAGATAGTAATTATAGAATATCTAAGTTTAAAATAAAAAGACCTACTAGAAATGCTTTTATTAAGTTTTTTACAGAAGGTGGTTACACAACATTATTAGCAAGACAAAAATCATTAGCAATGGAAATAGCTAGTGAATTAACTAGAGACGAGGTAAACAAATTAGCTAATTCTTCTCCGTTCATAAACGAGTTAATTGAAATATCTAAAATGAGTAACAAACAAGTGTCAGAGCTCATACTAGAAAATGAATTTAAATCCCTGGCAGAAGGGTTAAATAGAGCTAAAGTTGTTACAGATACAAACACGTTTGACAACTTACAGTTTAGTAAAAAGCTAAGCAGAGACAATAAACTATCACTGTTGAAATCTATGCCAGCTATAATAAAACATGTTAACGAAAATGGTTTAGGTTTAAGAACATTAAAAACTTTTTTGAAAAAAGAATTAGGTTGGTCACAACCACAGATAACAGCTCTTTCTAAAAAAATAAAAGACGCAATAGAAAAATTTCATAAAGTAGAAAATGTTGAAACAATTGATAAAGCAAACATTAATGAGTTTATAGTTGATGAAGTTTTTAAAGAAAACGATGGTATACTAGATATATTAAAAGAATTTCTTGGAGAGAATGTGACACCATATGGTATTATACAGAAAATAGGTAATTTAAACTGGAAAGGTTTGTTTAGAATAGATAAGTTTAGAGAAAGATCTAGAGAGACAGACATAGCTTATGCAGAGAAGATTATATTAAAAAACGGAAAACCCACAGAGGCTGGTTTAATTAAAGTTTTAAAATGGTTAACAAAACACACAACTACAGCTGGTCAAAATAGTTTTATAAAAAGAAAGCAAGTTTTTGCTGGTAACCCTGATTTCATAGCTAGGTTAAATGAAATAGATGGTGTAAACATTGTTCCCAAGTGGAGCAAAGAAGATGCTAATGGTGTTAGAAAAATGTCTATTGATTTTGATGAATCAAGATTAAATGGTGAACCTTTATCAAAAACTACATATAATAAAGATGGATCAGTTAAAAAAGAAGGTTTTAAAAAATTATTAGAAGCAAAACCTCAAAGTGCTAAAGATTCTAAAGGAAACGTAAGTAGAGATACTTTTTACAAAGACTTTAAAAAGAGAAAAGCTGAGTCTCAAGAAGCTTGGGATACGCTTATAGGGTATTTAGATTTTATGTACAAGCAGGTTAAAGATCCTAACGTAGATTTCAGCGTGTTAGACTTTACTGGAAAACTAATAAGCTTAAATAGTAACATGAGTACAATGTTGCGATCAGCTGCAAACGTTCAATATTATTTTGTTCAACCAGATGGTAAGCCTTTTACTGGAACATTAGTTTATGAGCATCTTATACCAGCTTCCTTCATAGTTAGTAAATTAGCTCAACATTACGCGCAAAAACTAGCTGGTTTAGAAGGTTTAGATTTAAATAAATTACATAGTAAATATAAGGTAGCAATAATACCTAAAATAATGGATGACAGTGTGGGTATACTTAGAAAATCTAGAATGAGTGCTGCTTGGGATTTTATGACAGATAGTGAATTAGATAGGTATTTTGATGACGTAACTAGAGGTATGAGGAATGTTTTTGCTGTTGAAAACTTAGAAACAGGAGATATAATCGGGCAAGATCACGCTGATATTTCTGACTTACAATATTCTAGAAAACAAATAAACACTATAAATAACTATAATAAGTTTATACAGTTTTCAAGAGTACCTGGTCCTAGAAAAGGTATTAGCGTTATTGATTTTGACGATACATTAGCTTTTAGCGATTCAATGATAATAGTTAAATGGAAAGATGGTAACCTTACAAAAATGACGCCAGCTGAGTTTGCTAAACAATCTGAAAATATAGCTGACATAGTAGAGTCTTTTGATTTTTCTGAGTTTAACAAAGTTAAAAACGGTAAAAAAGGACCTTTCTTTAATAGAGCTAAATCTTTAAAAGATAAGTTTGGAAATAAAGATATTTTTATATTAACGGCTAGACCTCAAAAATCAGCACCAGCAATAAGAGCTTTCTTAGCAGGCGTTGGTTTAGATATTAAATTAGAAAACATTGTTGGTTTAGAAGATGGTAGGCCGAAAGCAAAAGCAGATTGGATACTTAGTAAGGTAGCAGAAGGTTATAATGATTTTTTATTTGCAGATGATGCTATTAAAAACGTAAAAGCTGTTGCCGCTGTTTTAGATCAAGTCGATGTTAAGTCTGATGTTCAACAAGCTAGGGTAGAGTTTAGTAAAAACATGGGTAGAACCTTTGATGAAATATTAGAGGAAAACAAAGGTGTTAAAGCTGATGAGATATTTTCTGAAGCAAGAGCTAGAACAGAAGGTAAAAAGAAAAGATGGGAATTTTGGATGCCACCAGGCGCTGAAGATTTTAAAGGATTATTATACTATTTCTTAGGCAAAGGCAAAGTTGGTGAAAAACAAATGGACTTTTTTAATGAAGCGTTAATAAAACCATTCGCTAGAGCTATGACTGAGTTAGCCAGAATTAAACAAGCTTATGCCAATAACTTTAAAGCTTTAAAGAAAAAATATCCTGATGTTAGAAAGAGGTTATCTAAAAAATCTCCTTATGGTAATTTTAGCTTTGACGATGCTATTAGAGTTTATCTTTGGACTAAGCTGGGTTACGAAATACCAGGTGTAAATAAGCAAGATGTACAAGCTTTAGTTGATATAGTTGTTTCAGATCCTGATCTTAAAGCTTTTGCTGATGGTTTAGATTTAATATCAAAAGATAGAGGTTATCCTAAACCAGGTGAAAACTGGACAACAGGTAACACTGCGCAAGACATGAAAGATCTTTCTGATAAGGTTTCAAGAAAAGAATTATTAGAAGAGTGGATTAAGAATAAAAATGAAATATTTACAAAAGAAAGATTAAATAAAATAGAAGCCATATATGGTGAAAACTTTAGAAGTGCACTAGAAGATATTCTTTATAGAATGGAAAACGGTACAAACAGAGTTTATGGTAGTAAAAACAAATTAGTTAACGCGTTTAGTAATTGGATAAATAATTCTGTTGGTGCAATTATGTTCTTCAACATGAGATCTGCATTACTACAGACAATATCTTTTGTTAACTTTATGAACTGGTCAGATAATAATCCAGCTAAATTTGGTGCTGCTATATTGAACACTAAACAATTTGCTAAAGATTTTGTTAGAATATTTAACTCTGATTTATTAAAACAAAGAAGATCTGGTTTAGGGTATGATATTAATGAAGCTGAAATTGCTGAAGCTTTAGCAGGTTCTAAAAATGGCCCAGCAGCATTATTAAGATACTTATTGAGAATAGGTTTTACACCTACACAAATCGCGGATAGTTTTGCTATATCTTTAGGTGGCGCTACGTTTTATAGAAACAGAATAAATACATATTTAAAACAAGGATTATCAAAGGTAGATGCTGAGGCAAAAGCTTTTGAAGATTTTGCAGCAACATCTGAAGAATCACAACAGTCAGCTAGACCTGACATGATTAGTCAGCAACAAGCTGGACCATTAGGTAGATTAATACTTGCGTTTCAAAACACACCAATGCAGTATATGAGATTAACTAAAAAAGCTTTTCTTGATATTAAAAATGGTAGAGGCGATCTTAAAACAAATGTATCTAAGATTGTTTATTATACAGCAATACAAAATATCATATTCACAGCTATGCAAAGTGCTTTATTTGCATTATTGTTTGCTAATGACGAAGAAGATGAAGAGATACTAGATAAAAAAGGTATGAGAGTTGCTAATAATATGACTGATACAATATTAAGAGGTGGTGGTATATATGGTGCAGTTGCTTCAACTGCTAAAAACATGATACTAAAATTCATGGAACAAGAGAAGAAAGGCTTTAGAGCTGATCATGCTTACACAATGATTGAGATGGCAAACCTATCTCCACCTATTGGTAGTAAGTTAAGAAAAATATATTCAGCTACACAAACTTATAAATTTAATAGAGATGAAATAGCAGAAAGAGGTTTTCATATATCTAATCCAGCTTATCAAGCAATAGGTAATGTTGTGTCAGGTGTTACAAACGTTCCTCTAGACAGATTGTTTAATAAAATAAACAATTTAAGAGCAGCGTCTAATAATGAAAACGAGACTTGGCAAAGAATAGCTAACGTAATGGGTTGGAATACTTGGGACATAGGATCTAAGCTACCAGAAGACGCTGAAGATAGAAAAAGCAAGCCAAGCAGGAAAAGAAAAAAGAAAGTAAAAAAGAAGAAAAAGAAGTAATTATAAAAAGATAAACCGACTTTACTATGAAAAAAATATTATTAATCTTAGCTTTGCTAATATCTAGCAATGCTCAATCGCAATTTGTTGAGAAATTATACAAAGACTTTCTAAAGTACGGCACGTTTTATGCTGCTGGTAATGTAGAAAACGCTCAAGCGGTTCAACCGAACTATTTTATACGTACTAATCCAGAAGATTTTTACGGTATACCACAAGTGGAAGATAGAGCTGACTACCATCCATTTAACTATAGATATGGTTTAGGTATACGTAAGTTAGCTAGATTTGATTATGAAACTAAACCAGGGACTTTCTGGACAGGTAATCAACAAGTAGAAAAACAAATAGGTCTATCAGCACCTACATCAGCTGTTCAAGGTTTAGAATATTTATTACACTGGGAAAAAGAAAGATTCAACGGTAATGAGTTTACTAACAAAAGATTATTCGTAAGACATACTGGTGATTATCATATTGCTAAATTTGAAGCTAGAGAAACTGGTAAAATAGATTTTAAATATTTATCTGGTGAAATAAGAGCCAGGTTACCTATAGGTAAGAAGTTTAGTATATCTGCTGGAGCTATATACCGTACACATGAGCGTCCTTATGGTTACAACCCTGTAGAAATATGGTTAAACATGGAAGATGAAAACGGTGATGCAATGAATCCTTGGTATTCTTTAGGTTATGAATATGGTTACCAAGATATATACTATAGTCAAAACGATCAAGATGGTAATCAAACATATGATTGGTACTGGATAAACTCACAAGGTGAAACTGTAGCTTACACTGATGCTGATTTTAGAGATAGAATAATGCCTGGTTTGTTAAATCGATATAACAAAGAAGCTTGGGCTGATCTTGATGCTTTTGCTGAGATTGCTCCAGTTGTCGGCGCAGACTTTTATCATTACAAAAATAACTTTTGGCTACACGCTTACGGTAGCTGGATATTACCTTATCATAAGTATGTGCAAGGCAATGAAGATTTTAGCTATTTACACAGAAACAGCTGGGGTAAAGGCGGACATAATAATTTATTAGATGGTGAGCAGTGGAGTGATTACCAAGCTGGTTTAGTGCTTGGTGTTAAAATTAGCAAATCAGTTGGTTTGTTTATAGAAGGTGAGTATACTAAATTTTGGGATACAGAGATGTTTAACTCCAATTTTGGAATTAATTACACGTTTAGATAATGGAAGAATTATCAGAAAAGTCACAAGTAAAACTTGACATAAAAACCTTAATAGGTATAATAATAGGTATCGTATCTGTAGCTGGTATATGGTTTGATTTAACAGCAAAGATAAGTAATATAGATACCTCGCTTGTTAGACTAGAATATAATCAAACACTAAACGATGAGTTTAGAATAAAATGGCCCAGAGGTGAAATGGGGGCCTTGCCAGATGATGCTAAGCAAGATTTAAGAATTGAATACCTACAGAAAGATGTAGAAAAACTTATAGCAACAATCGAAGAATTAAAAGAAAAGTAAAATGGCAAAAGAATTAGATGAAAATTACAAAATAGGTTTAGATATTGACGGTGATGGTAAACCAGACTTTGGGCTATCATTAAAAACAATAGGCGGTATAATATTTGCCATAATATCGTTAGCTGGTGTTTGGTTTAGTTTAAAAGCTGATATAGCTTTAGCTATGGAAATGCCTGAACCTACTATATCTAAAACAGAGTGGGAATTGAAAGATGAGTTAATACGTAATACTATTATGGATACTCAAGATGATGTAGAAATGATATTAGAAAAGCTAGATAAACTAGATGAAAGAATATACGAAATACAAAAAAATAACTAATGAAAAATATTTTAATTTTAATTTTAATACCATTTTTATCATTTAGTCAATCTGACGTGCCTGATGAATACTGGGTAAACGATAGTGATTTTGAAGAAAAAATAAACGAACACCATGCTTTTGGGGATGATAACAGTAAACCTGTTGTTATAGAGTTTTGGGCTAAGTTTAATGAAAAAAATTGTTTTGCTGAGTGGGAACAATTGAAAGATGCAACTTATTATAGAGTTAATATAGCTGAAGCACCAGAAGCTAAAAAGAAATATAGAGTCCGTATGGCACCTACAATTATTATATTCAAAGGTGGTATAAAGGAAACAGTTTTTAAAGCAGGGTTAGATCTTGAATTACCTGCAAACTTAGAAGAAATTCAAGAAGCAATCAATGAAGTCAATACGGCTTCTAAATTTTAGAACTATGTGTGAATTATGTGGAGGTCACTGTGGCCTGTGTTAAAAAAATAAATTATGTGGAAATTAACTAAACAATATTGGAAAGACATGTGG
>VMHT01168254.1_pt1 | contig 10559 bp, 10 predicted proteins | sample 4693611 | NCBI WGS metagenome assembly VMHT01 (sample SAMN12280063, study PRJNA550983) | marine metagenome | isolation source: seawater sampled from same location over 5 years 0.02-0.2 micron viral filtrate | place: USA: collected off the coast of southern California halfway between the port... ...
AATAGATAGAATCAAACCCTTTTAAGGTATGAAACTCAAAATGAAATTTACCAAGAAGTGAAAGCTAAAAGAAATAGCTATTACTAACATAGAAGGTAAGACAAAGTTAAATATCTTTTTTAACATAGCTTCTGCGATATATCTTTATTTAAATCTGTTTAATGGTAGTATGTAAGATTGTATTTGGTTATACTACATTAATATGCAACCCCCTTAATAGGGGTTGCTTTATTTACATAAATAACTTATTATTTTTCTTTTGTTGTATTTTTAAATATTCATTAGCATACTTGTTTTGGTTTACGAGTGTTTAAATCTACTTCAAACACAGTTCCACAATCACAAGTATAAGGCGAGTGTCTATTTACATCTTCAAGTACATCAGAAGGACATTCATCTAAATTGACTACTTGTAAAAAACATTCTCCGCTTTTGCTTTGAAATTCGTGTTCCTCACCGCACTCTGGGCAAGGAACTATCACTATATCAAACATTCCCATATTAGTTGTTTTTAAATTTTAGTAAAACTTATTGTGCGGATAAAGAACAGTAGTGTTCTTTACTCGCTTGTTGTGCGTAATAGTTACCTAATCAATCCAATCAACCAAATTGGACATATAAGTACCCAAGTCAAAAATCTTTCTTGCAGACTTACTGCTAAGTTATCCTTGCCGATTTTCTTACAGTCGTTTCTCCAAATTAGGTAGAATGGTATAAACAGTATTAGTTGTAACAAAAAGCATATTAGTATTTGATTCATATTTTCATTTTTTGTTTTTAAATACTGGTGTTTTTCTTAATTCGTCTCTCTTGCCACTTGTTCTGAATATCTCTTTGGTGTAAGATGTATTGTCTTGGCTACTAAAGATTGTCTTTATATGATACCCTACTATTGGGTTCACTAAGTAGTTCCAAAAATCAGAAGGCATTTCTTCACCTTGCTTAATTACGTTTAGTTCTGTCTTTCTCAATTAAATATTACTGTTATGATTAATAAAATGATTATTCCTACTGTTGAGTAGAAGCTAAGTTTTAAGGTTGTAGCTTCTTTGTTATCTGATTTTCCTTGTCTTGAACGATATTGTCTTTGTTTCATTATTGTTTATTTGCTATTATAAAATTTTATTATTGAATTATAAAGTTCTTCGCTTATTTCTTCCCAATCTTCTAAGTCGTTAAAATCTGTACTGTAATCGTTAATACACCAATAAAATTTGTTATCTAACGTCATTACATTTAAGCAACCAAAATAATTCCCAACAATGCCTATTTCTGTTTTTGTCATAAATATTTGTTTTAAGCAAAACTACAAAAAATATAAATACAGTTATATATATATGACAAAAAGTTTCACATTAAATATTCCAAAAGAGTTGTCATCTATTACCCTAAGACAGTATCAGAGATACTTGAAATTGGCTAAAGATAACGATGGTGAAGAAGCTAAAGACTTCTTAAACATGAAGTTTATAGAGGTGTTTTGTGATGTTTCTCTAAGGGAAGCATACCAAATACCAGTAAGTGAATTTAATCCTATTATAGACCATATAAATGGTCTATTTAAAGAAGATACACCTCTACAAAGAGACATTAAGATTGTAGATATAGATGGTACTGAATTGAACTTAGGATTCATTCCTAAGTTAGAAGATATGACCATGGGTGAATTTGTTGACTTAGATTCTTACATAGGAGATTGGGATAATATGCACAAGGCTATGGCAGTCTTATATAGACCAATGAAGTACAAAAGGAAAGACAAGTATTTGATTCATGAGTATAAGGCATCAGAAGAATACCACGAACTAATGAAGGATATGCCAGTATCTATTGCTTTAGGTGCTATGGTTTTTTTTTATCGTTTAGGGAAAGAACTGTCGAAATATTCGATGGATTATTTACTTCAACAAGTACAGAAGGAGGAAGCACCTATTCGGAAGGCTTTGGAAAAAAATGGGGTTGGTATCAATCAATTTACGCACTCGCTAAAGGAGATGTCAGAAACATTGACGAGGTTACCAAACTCCCTTACCAACAATGTTTTATATGGCTAGAATTTGAGAAAGAAAAAAGTGAATTAGAAGCTAAGATGATTAAAAGGCATAGATGAAACATATATACGACATAACAGACAAAGTAAGGAATAGTATTAGTTCTAATGGTATTACCAACACAGTCACTTTTGGTGACTTGTTGGATGTTGACTTAGACAAGACTACTCTGTTTCCTTTAGCACACATAACATTAGGTACTGCTACTTTTAATGATAATATGGTCACCATACCCATTAATGTTTTATTTATTGATATTGTAGATGTCAATAAATCACTAACTGGTGATGATATATTTTATGGCAATGATAACCTACAAGATGTACTAAATACGCAGTTTCAAGCAGCTAACTATCTACAATCGCATTTATCAAGGGGAAATCTATTTGATGAACAACTAATTCTTTCTGGTAGTCCAACTGCCGAACCTTTCTTAGACAACTTTGAAAATCAGTTAGCAGGGTTTTCTTTAGATGTGCAAATTAATATGTTTAACAACGAGATTTTTACAGATGCAAGTTAAGGGCGATAATTTAAGGAAAGCCTTAGATGACATTGGTAATAGGATATTATTAGAAGCAAGGCTAAATATAGATAAAACAGCTGGAACTTCTTCGGGGCAAGAAGACACGGGTAGATTAAGAAAAAGCCTTTTTTTTGACATAAAAGAATTTAACGATAAGTTTCAATTACGTATTGGAGGTAACAATTACTCTCAAATTATAGATGAAGGTAGAGGTAAAACTAACAAGAAGGGTGGCGGTAGAAAGTTAAGAAAAATACTTGAGGGTTGGGTTGTAAGAAACAGAATGAGACTTAATGGTGGTGGAATAAACAGAAGGGGTAACTTTGCCAGTCTAAGTAAGAGTGAAGTGAACAGTCTTGCTTTTGTTATTTCAAGAAAGATACACAATCAAGGTTTTAAGGGAAGTGGGTTTCTTCAAAAAGCATTTAAACAGACATCTGACTATGTAGATGTCAAGTTGACAGAAGCATATCAATTAGATTTAACGCAAGAACTTGATGTGAAGTTTGCAGAAATAAAACAATTAAAGAAAAATTTTAAATAATGGCAAATATAAGATTAAGAAGTCCATACACTATAACTAAAACACTTGGAGGTGCGTTTTCTTACGCTACTATGGAACTTCAAGTAGATAGTGTATTAAGATACACTATCACTAAGGATGCTTTGGTTTCTGGTGTAGGTCAATCTACTGCTATGTTTGAAATATCAGAATTAGTCAGAGATTACTTGGACATTACCTTTGGTGATGATGTAGTTACTAATGGTGATTTCTCTGATGGTTCAACTGGATGGACTATAACTAATGATGTCACAATAGCAAATGGAGTTGCTACATTTTTTGGCACTTTTTCTTCGGAATTAAGGCAAGAAGATGTTTTTATTGATAGAGAGTTTTATGAAGTAACTTATGAGGTAACTTCTTACACAAGTGGTAAAATTGGTTTTTATCAAATAACTAATGAGGGTATTCTTGAATATAATGAAGCACCTTCAACTGTTGGTGTACACACCATAAGGGGTACTGCTTATGGTAATGATTTAATAATTAGACCATCGGTAAGTGGTACGGTATTATCTATAACTAATATATCTATAAATACTGGGTATGTTGGCAGAACAAATTCCACTAACTATGTAGAGACAACTGCTACTGTTAAGAGTTATAATACATCGGGAGGATTAATGAATACAACTTCTTTTGTGAATGAAGGTTTTGATGGATATTCAGAATTCACAGAAGGTTACAACTTTGAAATACCACAAGCAGGTTTAGGGCAGACAAACAAAACTATTTATGCGTTAAAATCAGAAGCTGGTTCTATACCTTACTTTGATAATGCTAACCTATTGAGGTATGAATCTTTCAGTAAATTTGCCACATCAAAGACTGTTTCTGGTGTAACTGTAACGATTAAGAGGATATGCGAACCTAAGTTCACACCAATAAAACTAACCTTTGTGAATAAGTTCGGTGCTTTACAAGACTTGTGGTTTGATAAGAAGAACGTAGAATCATTATCTGTAAAAAGAGATAACTATAAACGTTCTTTATCAAGTTCTATTGATGGTTCTTATAGCGTGCATAAACACGCTAATAAAATCTTTGATGTAATCGGAAATGAATCTATAATTATGAATACTGGATTTGTCGATGAAGGTATGAATGAAGTTGTAAAGGAATTGATGTTGTCTGAACAATGTTGGGCATTAATAGAAGGAAAAATATTACCAATGACACCTACCGAAACAAAAAAGACATACAAGACATCACTAAATGATAAGCTAATAAATCACACAGTTAAGTTTGATTACGCTTATGACTTAATAAATAACATTAGATAATGATGAAGGTTCAGTTGTTTATTGGTGGAGAAAGAGTGGACTTATTTAAAAATGATAAGCTATCTATAACTTCTAAGATACAAGATGTAAGAGATATTGAGAAGGTGTTTACTGAATTTACAAAATCTTTTGCTATCCCTGCTTCACCTAATAATAATAAAATATTCAAACATTACTATAACTTCAATATTGTAGGTGGGTTTGATGCAAGAAAAAAAACTACTGCATCAATACAGTTAAACACTATCCCTTTTAAAAAGGGTAGTGTTAGGTTAGATTCAGTTAAGCTAAAGAATGGTAAACCTCATTCATACAAGATAACTTTCTTTGGAGGTACTGCTGATTTGACTGATATTTTAGGAGAAGATAATTTATCTTCTTTAGCTTGGTTAAACAACTTTAATCAAGCATACGATGCAGCAACAGTAAGGACTTTATTAGGTAATGGTGCTGATGTTACTGTTGATTCTGTTACCTACACAGACGCAGTTCTAACGCCTTTAATAACCAACACGACAAGGCTTTATTATGATGAAGCAGATTCTAATACACCAGACTATTCTGATGGTAAAAAATTAGACCCTTTAGGAGGAAACTTATATCCACAAGGTAGTGGTGCAGGACATCATCATGGTGTTTATTACGAGGAATTAAAATACGCAATAAGATTACATTTAATCGTGTTAGCTATACAACAGCAGTATTCAGAAATAGTCTTTAGTAACGACTTCTTCAATACTTCAAATGATGCCTACCATGGTCTTTATATGTGGCTTCACAGAAACAAAGGTTATGCTTTTGATAGCACAGAAGTTACTGAACAATTAGTAAACCTACCATTTAATTCGACAACGTTGAGTAACGTTGTATTGCAGAACAATAACATTATAGTTTCTGGTCTTACTGGTAGTCAGCAAGTTTCTATGGGGATTGAAATATCACGTTCCGCAACAAACTTTCCTTACTCTATTGTAGTAAAAAGCGGTGGTTCTGTTTACGCAGAAGTTGTAATTCCTTCTGGTTCATTAGGTGCTTTTACAGTTGCATTAGATAATAACTTATCGGGTTATACTATATTTATAAAAACAAAGACTGCTATAACTATTCAAGGAGATGGAAGTTCACAGACACAGTTAAATTTTGTTACACCTACACAGTCAGCTTCTTTTTACACTTCTGCTGACCAAACTATAAACCTAACGCAACAGTTCACTATGACCGAACAGTTGCCAGACATTCAAATAATAGACTTCTTAACATCTTTATTTAAGATGTTTAATTTGACTGCATTTCAACAAGATGATGGAACTGTAAAAGTACAAACGTTAGATAGCTTTTATGCTGAAAACACAGTAGAACACAATCTAACTTCATTTATTGATTCTTCTGAATCAACAGTTGGTATTGCCCTTCCTTTCAAAGAGATAGACTTTGGTTTTGAAGGATTGGGAACTAAGTTAGCGGAAGACCATAAGCAGAGATTTAATGTCGAATGGGGTACTACTGAATATAAAGGTAATGATAATTTTGATTTTTCTACTAAGAAGTATGAGGTTAGACCACAGTTTGAACATATGAAATTTGAAAGATTATTTGAATCTGACGATGCTACTTTGACTGACATTCAGTATGGTTGGTTTGTAGATGATAATGATGACCCATATTACGGAGAACCATTACTGTTTTATCCTATACAAATATCAAGTTCGCAAAACATAAGGTTTTTAAATACTGCTGTTCATGGAAATAGTGGAAGTCAAAGTGATGTGTCTATTTATTATATACCTTCTAATAGCTTTGCTAAAACTTCTACAAGTAGCGATGTAAACATAAACTTTAATAAGGAAAATAATGAATATGCAGCAGCAGACCCTTCCTTGTCTAATGACTTTATAGGAACATTGTTCTTTAATTACTATTCTACTTACATAAGTTCTGTTTTTTTACAGAGTAATAGAATTACCTCTGTAAAAGTAAATCTACCTTTTAATTTTATAATCAATCACACTTTAGCTGATGTTATAGTTTACAAGGATAATAAATACTTGATAAATTCATTGAACTTTGATATGACTACTGGTAAGGGTAAAATGGAACTTATAAATAATTATGATTTAGCAAATAAAGTTTCTATATTTAATCAGTCTCAATCAACTGCATTACTTGCTTGTTCATTTATTGATGGATTGATTGCATTATTAGAAGCACGTTCCACAACTACTGAAAATGAATCTGGCACTACGACCATTTTACAAGAATTTAAAGACTGCGAATCACAGACAAACCCCAATACAAACCTTGATACGGAGGTTTATTATGATATAAGGTTGACTTTGGCTAATTCTGTTTCTTTGTTTACAGACGAAGCATTAACTATTCCATTTGTAGGAGATGGTGATTTTTACAAACTAAGCACTAATCAATCTGCAAGAATAAATTCAGTAGGTGTAATTTCAAACCTAACAGATTGTTAATATGATAAGAGAAATAATAGAATTACTTAAAGTAAATGACTTTAATAATTCAAGTGAATTGATAGATATAGCTAAGGGGAAATATAAATTTCCAGAAACATTCAAAGAATTAAAACAAAAAATAAGACGTAGGTAATGGCAAAAGATGCAAAAACAATAAGTTATAATGTAGAGATAACTGAAAAAGGTTTTGTACAAGTATCAAGTGAGGTTACAAAACTAAATAAGGCTTTTTCTTCTGTGGGAGAAAGTTCTAAGAATATGTCTTTAGCGATAAAAACAGTTGTAAAGGATGTAAGGGCGAATACAGAAGCACATGGAAGGACTGTAAATGTGATGAACGCAGAAATCAGCGGTTTAGAACAGTTAAGAGATTCTTATGGTAAAAGCAATAAGCTATACAGACAAGTACAGTCAAGAATTAACGCAGTTATAGCTGAAAAGAAAGCACTAACAGACGTTAGTTCTAAAGAGGTAAAGCAAGAAAAAACCTTACTACAACAAATTTCTGCCTTAAATGATGGCAGAAAAAGAACTGTTGATGTTATCCAACAAGAAATATCTTTGAGGAGACAAATGCAGTCATCTACCTCTACTAATAGAAAAGAATTTCTGAAAGAAGAAATAGAAATAAAGAAGTTAGAAAGAGGATTAAACAGTATAGCAAAAAGCCAAAGTAAAGTAATAAGGTCATCTGTAAAGATGGGTGATACTACAAAAAGCCTAAACAAAAAATTAGGCAACACAAAGTCGGCTACTGGTTCAGCAAGTGGTGCAGTAGTAGAACTTGGTCGTACTATTTCTGATTCCAATTATGGTTTTCCTGCGATGGCTAACAACGTTCAACAGTTAGCTACGCAAATGACTTTTGTTGTGGCTGAACAAGGAGGTGTTGTAAAAGGATTCAAGGCTATTGGTAAAGCAATGACTGGTGCAGGAGGTTTACTTCTTTTGTTTACTATTGGTGTAGCATTATTGGAAAGGTTTTCTTTAGAATCAAGAAAAGCTAAAGAAGAAACTAATAAGTTAAACCAAGCTATTTCAGAGGAAACATCTTCTTTAAACATACTTTTATCTATTGCTAAAGACGAAACTTTAAACAAGGAAGTTAGATTAAAAGCGGTAAAAGAGATAAATGAGGAATATCCAGAATACTTATCAAGTCTTAATCTTGAAAATATTCGCACCGAAAAATTAAACGGATTAATTGAAAAGCAGATTAAATTAGAAGTTGCAAGGGCAAAAGCTAAGGCTATTGCGGATGAAATAGCTAAAGAAAACATTAAACTATTAGACCTTGAAGCAAGTTCTGCTGCTGATAATTTAAGTTTTACTGACCAAGCAGTAGCAGTTCTTCAGCAATCTGCAATTAAGAGTACGGGGGCAGTTTTAGAAGTGATTGGTAAACTTGATAAAGCTAACAATGCTGCTACTCAAAACATGATAGAAAGGGGTAAGGAAAATCAAGAAACCGCAATTCAAGAATCTAAAGATAGAATAGATAGACTGCAAGGTGAATTAATAGATATAGCTAAAGATACCCCAAGTGCAATAGATGCACTTATAGGTGGTGATAGCGAAAACCTTAAAGACACAGAAGATAAGTTAGATTCCTTTATACAGAGAATAAGGGAAAAAGCAGAAGAACAAAAACTTGGGGGTGATGAACAAGCACTTTTAGGTTTGGAACGAGATAGGGCATTAGCAGAAGCAAGGGCATTAGGTGCAGAAGAAGAAGGTCAAGAAATTCAAGAAATACGAAGATATTATGGTGATTTAGCTTTTGAATTATATAACGAACAGAACGATAGATTCAAGGAAAAGAGAGAAGCCGATGCAGAAGAAAGATTAAATGCTGAATTAAAAGGACACAGACAAAGGCTAAAGTTAGAAAAACAAGCTATAAAAGCCAAAGAGAAGGTTCAAATGACCGCAGTTAAGTTTGCTAATGTAATAGCAAACCTTATGGCAGGTATAGACGAAAAAAGCAAAACCCTAAAGGTTTTGTCTTTTATATTAGAAAAGGGTAGTGCTATTGCAAGCGTATTAATCCAAAGTAATTCAAGTATAGCACAACAAAAATCAAATACCAATGCTGCTAATGCAGCAGTTAGGTTGAAATACGCAGGAGTGCCTGGCGGTGCAGTACCTATGGAGGCTGAAATAAAAGCTAACAATTTAGCAATGGTAAAGGGTATAGGGCAAACAAAAACTTCATCTGCTTTATCAATAGCATCTATATTGGCTACAAGTCTAAAAAGTAGCGGAGGTTCAACACCTTCTGGTGGTGCTACCTCTACTACTGGTGGTGGAGAAACCACTACTACACAACCACCCGATTTCAATATTGTAGGACAATCAGAGACCAATCAGTTAGCACAGACTATTGCCTTATCAGAAGAACAACCACTAAGGGCATACGTTGTTGCGGAAGATGTAACTACCGCACAACAGTTAGACAACAGTATCATACAAGGTGCATCATTAGGATAATAGAACAAACACAGACATAAAGGTTAATTATATATGGAAAGAGTAATAGAAATGTTTATTGACGAGGACAACGAACTTAGCGGAATTGAAGCTATTTCTGTTGTTGAAAGACCTGCAATAGAAGAAGACTTCATTGCATTGAAAGAACATAAAGAAATAAAGTTAGCAGAAGTAGATAACGAGAAACGTATTCTTATGGGTGCTGCACTTATTCCTAATAAGAAGATATTCAGAAAAGGAGATGATGATAAAGAAGATTATTACATATACTTTTCAGAAGATACAGTAAGAAAGGCTTCTGAACTCTTTCTTATGAAGGGTAACCAAAACAATTCCACATTTGAACATAGTGTAGAATTGGAAGGTATGTCTGTTGTTGAAAGTTGGATATTAGAAGATAAAGAAAAAGACAAGTCTGCTAAGTATGGATTTGATTTACCATTAGGTACTTGGTTGGTTTCAGTTAAAGTAAATAATGACGAGGTTTGGAATAAAGTAAAGGAAGGAGAAGTTAAAGGCTTCTCCATTGAAGGTTATTTTGCAGAACAATACGAACTATCTAAAAAACCTTGTAATCAATGTTTAGAGGATTTAAATTCAGAGTTCGCATTATGGGAACTTGCTGATGCTTTGTCAGAAGAAGTAGAATTAGAATCCTACGGAGGTTATCCGCAATCAGCTTCTAACAATGCTAAACGAGGTATTGAACTAAATAAAAAGGTAAATAACAAATGTGCAACGCAAGTGGGAAAAGTTCGTGCGCAACAATTAGCAAGAAAAGAAAAGTTTACATTGCCAACTTTAAAACGCATTCATAGCTACCTATCAAGGGCAGAGACTTACTATGATGCAGGAAATAATGAAGCGTGTGGTACTATTTCTTATTTGCTTTGGGGTGGTAAGTCTATGAAGAATTGGGTTGAGTCTAAGCTAAAAGGCTTAGACGAACTAAACTTATCAGAAAAAGTTATTGATGGACATACTGCTTACGATACTGCTGAACAAGCATACGCAGTTGCTAAGTCTAAGGGTTGTGAAGGCATACATACTCACGATTCTGATGGAAAGACATGGTATATGCCTTGTAAGACACACACAGAATTAGACAAGGAAGGAGAAAGTGGCAACGCTTTTGAAACCAAAGATGAAGCAATGAAAGAAGCTAAAGTC
>VMHT01181845.1_pt1 | contig 10559 bp, 21 predicted proteins | sample 4693611 | NCBI WGS metagenome assembly VMHT01 (sample SAMN12280063, study PRJNA550983) | marine metagenome | isolation source: seawater sampled from same location over 5 years 0.02-0.2 micron viral filtrate | place: USA: collected off the coast of southern California halfway between the port... ...
CTCATTAGTTTAGTCTTTAACATTTTATATGCATAAGCTATATGATAACAGGAAATCATAATTATTTGTACAAACTCAAACCAAAAGATTCCTGTATTTTCTATTATTAATAGAGAATATGTTAAAAGACTGTACCAACCCAATCTTTTAAATCTATCATCTAAAAATATAACCCAAGACGAACTTAAAAAGAATACAAATGCAAATGTATTGTGTATTTCAGGATTTCTCATGTCGAATATAGCTACGATTACCAAAGCTATTGCAGGTAGAGTCCATTTGTGGTTTCTGTGTAGCCATAACCCAATTCCTAGCAAAGATAGTGATATCCCTAATAATAAAGGATCGTGTAAGTAGTAGCTACTATAGCTATTTTCTATACCATATAAGATTGGCATTATTAATGCAAAGAATACACCATACGTAGATATTAGTATTCTGCTGAATATATTTTTATAACTCGGTAACATCATCTATATCCTTTACTAAAAACAATTGACCATCCTTCCTAAAGATTCTATCTATTCTGTATAAGGTTTTAAGAACTTCTTCCCAACCTTCTATTTTGGTTATATGGTGGTCTTTAAATTGTCTCTTACAGACATACATTTGACCACCAGTCTCTATTATAAATTCGCCTACCAATTTAAAGTAATCATGTAACCTATTAGAGTTAATATAGCTATAACGCCTGAAAACATTGCGATCATTTCTGATTCTATTATTTGACGTTGTCTTCTTTCAGACTCTTCTCTTTCCGTTTTTTTCATATTAGTATAACAATCCCATTAAATAATTCTTATCAACCTCTACTTCCTTTGCATAGCCATACTCTTCACTAAGAGGTTTTTTAGTGATATGGCTTAAAGTTTCCCAGCCTATATTATCTCTAACATATTCGGCCACATTAAAGTGCACTTCTTTTGAATCTTCACCAGTTAAAATGGCATGATTTATTTTGCCTTCTGAATCCCTAACAAATAACTTGTAGGTCCAGTTAGGCATACTTGTTACATATCTAACCTTCATAAGAATATCCAAAAAAGTATTTCTTACCATTTAAAAGGTGAGAACCTACAAAGTTAATATTCAGTGAAGGTCTTTGCTTAGATACCCACCAATTCTTCTGTGACGAAGGTAATAAGACATATTCTTTTATGTCATATAATTCATCAATAGCAGAATCTTTAGATCCCATAGCATCCTTAATCATTAGCCTTAGATACTCTCTATCGTACCAAGCTGTCTTATCCCAAGCAAACCCTGAAGCTATATTTCTACAGAAACTTTCTAGGGAATTTCTATTGTCGTTTACCATAATTTATTTTTCTAATCTAATTTCGTATTTAGCTATTGTCCCATTTCCTCGATTGGTAACAGAATTCAGAATATGGGGAACCTCTTTTAAATCGACGTTTCTGAATGATAGCGTGTTGAATAATTTGGCCTTGCCAGGACCTTTCTTGTCTGATGCTCCACTTTGTGTGTTGCGGGTTGGCTTTTCGATGACTTTTTCTTTCTTGACATCTTTTAAATAAACTCGTAAATTGTACATAAGCTGTTTTTTATTTATAGTATAAATATAATAAATCTTTTCGACATAGCAACGATAAAATCCTATAAAGTTCTTAAATAGTCATACATATCATCGTCTATTTGGTCTTCAATATCTTTGTTTTTCACTTTTTCATTGTTAACTCTATATGTTATAGAACCAACATAAAGGTAGTAACAGTTGTAGCAATAGACTTTTAAATTGTCTAAACTAAAATTTGTTTTGTCCCCATCTTCTTGGTGCAAGAGGAGTGGTGCTGTATAATCAGTCACCCTCTTCTCGTTTGCTCCACACTCTTCACATTCTTCGGCCTTCAGACATTCTCTGAATAACCTTGGCTTTAGTTTACTAAGAGGATATCTCGGTGCTTTACCGGCTATAATATCCTGAGTAGTGTATCGTTCGCCCTTAGAATATGTGACAGACCACTTACAATCCTTACCTGTAAGGTTCTTGTGTTTCTCATATAAACTAATGCCATCTTCATCCAGGTATTGTAGTGCATACTTCTTATAAGTCTTCTTAGACACGCTTAAAAAGCGAGCTGCAGCAGCATTACTAACAGTATGCTCCATTGCTCTACGGACATCAGATTCCAATAGTTTAATTGGTGGTCTACCATTTAACTTTGTCATTTTAGATAGCTGCTACAATCTTAGTTGCTTTAACTTCTTTTACTTCAAAGTTGCTAACGCCTGTTCCAAATTCTGCAACTGTTGCTGCTTCTGCGTCTGTAACTGAAACTGCATCTACCAAATATAATTCAGTATTTTTTTTCAATTTTCCGCCATTGTCTGATTCCCATTGGGCTTTTACAATAAAATTTGCCATAACTAGTTTTCCTCGTCTATTATATTAGTATCTTGTACGTGATATTCATAGGGCTCACGTGTTACACCCTTTGGTACTGAATGAACAGTATTATTTTCTACATCGGCTCTAAAACCTCTGTTGTTTCTTTTCTCTATATTGTCCCAATGAACAATAGTGTCTAAAGCTTTCCATGCAGTATAAACATCACTAGAGAATGCTAGATCTGGATACTTCTGACCTATTAGGTTTCTGCCAGTATCTGATTGGACATAAAACCCACCGCTCTTATTAAAAGCTGTTGTGGCTCCAGGATATTTTCTTGTAAGCCTTCTTTTTATTTCTCGGAATTTAAACCGTCTGATTTCTTTTTCTAAACTCATAACTTATATAAACATTTTATTTAATTCTTTAGCTAATGGAAGTAGTTGATCTACGTTAATACTCTTAGCTGATTTACCGTACATTCTTTGGAAGCTATTCATATCGTGTTTAGAACCATCGATAAAGAAGCTTAAGACTTTAATGTCTTTAGCAACCATTTTGCTTATTTCTTTAGCAGTATGGGTGTAAGCAAAGTCTCCACAATAGTTTAAATTTCTAGATGAAAAATAAGGTTGACCGTCGCTAAAATTGATAAAGTAACTATCCATATTAGAATTGGAAGCTAATAAATGATCTTGAATAGCTTCGAAGCATAAACCTTCTGGAGTAGTTCCACCTGCGTGAACATATTGTAGTAAGGTAGATAGTTTTTTAATAGAATCTTTAGTAGAATCATAAGCTATTAAAACTAATGGCTGAGAATTGTGAGTAGATCTATAAGAGATTTGTACATCGAAGTTTTTAGTCATTGAAGCTGCTTTAGCAATAGCAACTGCTGATGTTTGAGACTTATTAAATCTATCACCAGACATAGAACCTGAAGCATCTATTGATATATGAACCATAGCATTTTTGTACTTTTGAGTATCTAATATCGAAAAGACGTTTTCTGCACCATAACCTAAAGCAGAAATCATACGCTTATCTATTCTGCCTTTAGGGAGTCTGGTAGTTTTAAGTGTACGCTCTTCGTTTCTGATTTGAAGTTTACGTCCTAACATAGTACCAAGTCTGATACCTTTTAAGATAGCTTCCTGTCTTTCGTCGTAACTAGACCAGCCATAATTATTATTAGATATTATATCTCTAAATTCACCAGAATCGACTAATGATTGGTTAAGTTCTTTAATGACCATACAGTCGATACCTTTTGTGACGAATTTATTATCCCAATAACCAGGCCATTCACCAGCACCAACTTTAACATTAGAGCAACCAGATTCCTCTAAAGCATCTACAGTTCTTAAATCTTTTTTAGATAATGAAGATTTTGTAATATCGCCATCTAGAAAATCTGATTGTTTGTTGATAGCATTTTCTAATTGTTTTTGTTGATTATCCGATAACTGAGAATCTACACCTGAATTATCCGAAGCAGATTCACCATCTGAACCAGATCCATCGTCGTCTGAAGGTGAATTATCGTCTTGTGGAAAGCCATCTTTCTCGAATTTTTCTTGTTCTTCCTTAGCTTTTTGGCTTTGGCCTTCACAAGTTTGATCCTTAGGTAGTATAGATTCGATGTATTTGAATATTTCGACAGATAAATCATAAACTTCGTTAGTAGACTTTAGTCTTGAAATGTTTTTTAAATCGATTAAGTCCCAAATTTTTTGTAAACCAACCAAAGTATCTAAACTACGGTTAGCATTTTGAAAATTACAAATGTGGAATATATAATCAGACCAACTTTCCTGAGATTTTTCACCAAGCTTTAAAGCCTTATCAATGATAGGAGCATTAAAATACTTATTGTACATAGCATGATAATAGCCTTTGTAACCAGGAGCTGATTTGAATATGAAGTAATCTATTCTGCGGTCTTCGATAATATTAACCAAAGACTTAAGATTCTTAGCAGCTTCGTTGCGAGCAACTAATTCACTAGGAGTCCATTCCTTAGCAAACTCTTGAATTTTTGTAAGAGAGTCGAAGTCTGTTAGTTTGATGTGTGAACCTTCGTGCAAAGCCAAACCAACTGCAACGTCGAAGTTACCATCTTTAAGATTAGAACCAATAACAACAGATTTACCATCTGTGTAACTGTCCTTACCTTTGAAAGTAACAGGAATATTTTCGCCAGTAACAATGTTGACAAAGTTAGAAATAGCACGCTTAGTAGCAGCTAATTTAACCAAGTCTTTACCAGGCTTAATAGCTTGACCGGTTAAGACGTCGATGTTTGAATCTTGATCCATCCAATAGCTAGAATTTAAAGAGTATTTTGACATATTTTAGTAGTTAGAGTTAATCTTAATTAGTTACACTATAAATATAAGAAATCTTTTCCTATTACAACGAAGATCTACGTTAACTTTACGTTAAGTTTTCGTGAGCTAGGAAGAAATGAACTTGATGTAATCCCAAAAAGGTTACACCTAAATATAATCAATCTTTTACATTCTACAATGATAAATACCTAAAAGTTATTAACAATTTTTAATCACTTATTAACAATTTCTTAATGGTATTATTTATTTTGCTAGGGTCTTTGTGGTATTGGTCAACCACTATACTTGCAAAGCCATCTTCACTAATAATGCTATCAGCTACATCTAACATTTTTTCAACCTCATTAGGACCTTTATCCCATGCAGTTAATATTGTACTCTTAGAAACTATTCTTTTTGTAAATCCCATATCAAAAACCATGCCAAATTTTAATAATCTTGTTTTAATCTTTTTCTTTTGTTAAGCCATTTCTGTAGATATTGCAGTTCATTCTTATTATTTGTAATGTTAGCAAATAAATCTAGCATTTTTTGTGAAGCATAGAAATGCTCTTCAGATTCACACGATCTAATTACTTTCATTATCTTATAAAAGGTAACACTCATATCCTTATTTGTTTTATACAATATAATAAATCCTTTTTACATAAAAAAATTATTTGGAAGATTTTTTATAAGTTTTCCAATAACCTTTTGGGCAAGATTCTGAAGCCCATACTACTTTCTGGTTTGTTGGACAACCACACTGGGAACATGCAGTGGTTTTTCTATCATAATGCTTACAACCATAACATATTACTTTTCTTAGCATTTCTACTTCGTCTGGCACATTATGCCCGCCGGTTACAATTCTTTTAAATAATGCTAATAAATAATTGTAAACTTTTCTTTTAAAACTTATTTTATTGCAACTTTTGCAACTCATTTAGGATTTCCTACTAAAACTTTTTTGTGGGATTTACCACCGATACTTCTATTATAATAACCTTTGCCGAGCCATTCAATGTCTTTACCCTTAAGAATTTTTCTTACTCTGGACTCATCATCAATTGGCTTAAGTCCAAACTTATCTACCAATTCCTTACTAACTTCGGCATACCAACCTTTTTTCTTTAGGTACTTTATTACTTGACTCACAACTGCACGTTTAGCTTCTTTAGAGCCATCTTGACCCATAACAACTAACTTATTACCAGCAGGTCTTTTTTTAAAACCTATAGTTGCATCTGCATCTGGTTCACTGTCAACGTCTATAGCTTGCCATATTTGTATTTTGCCAGGTATATCACTAACCGATTTAACTGCAGGATGGCCTCCTATTTTGGAATAAGCATTTTTAACTATAGAGAAAAGATCTTTTTTGAATCGGGTCATTTCAGAGCCATCTAGATCTGTCCACTTATTCTTTTCCAGTTCTGTTAACAATATGTCTTTTAACTTAATCATTTTAATTTTTTCTTAATATAGTCCGTATCTATTTCTATGGAATAACCTGCCGCTGGAGAAGAAACAGGTTCGAATCTTAATTTTGTTTTCTTTGTTGCATAAGCCGATAAAAATTTGCTGACTGATAATTCATCAAACCGGTCTAGAAAATCTAGATCCTCCGAAGATGATGGTAAAAATTGTATTATATTACCCCTTCCAGTTATACGGAATGAAACATCTCTATTTTTTATTTTTATTTTTACCACTATACTATCCTTGATAAATCATTGAGGCTGCTTTTTACTCTTCTGATATGGTCTCTGACTTTACCAATAGAAAAAACTATACTGCCATTTATACCACCAGCAATATTGTCCCAAAGGTTTTCAGCTTCAGTAGCATAATTAGAATTGTGTCTTTTAAGATCTTTGCCTGAAGATCTTTCATAATCATAAAAAGATTTCTTTTCAGCTCTTTCAAAAGATCTTGCTGGCGAATACAAATCATCAAAAAGCTTCCTAGCTTTGTCTAGTTCTTTTTCAGCTTTTTCCATTTGCTTTATAAATTTATTCAATTCGGCTTTTTTAGTAATTACTGGTACACCTTGGGGATTTTTCTTTTCTGTTAGAATGTCTTTTAATTTCATAGGAATCTCGCTAAATCTGAAACTGCTTGTCTAATATCGTTAACTTTTAAGCCATAGTACTTAACAAGATAAGTAATCATTTTTCCTGCTCTATCTCTTACTTTAGGACTTACTTCTTCTAAAGGTTTGGAATCTTCTTTAATAGCTGTTTCAGAAGGCCATTCATGAGATCTTGGAACTACTTTGGTATTCTCTAAAATATCTTTAAGCTTTACCATGCCTTGCAACTCCAATATCTTGCTTTGGTTTTTGGTCCTGGATTGTCACAATTGTGTCTAGCTCTAAACGATTTACGAGCACCAGGATTGTCTTTTCGAATTCTTTGGGTTTTCTGTCCGGGTTTTTTAGCAGCTTTACCACCTTGACCAAAATGAACTACTTTTATATTATCAGTAGATGGGTCTTTTACATAAACCTTAAACTTTTTTTGATCGCCTTGCATTGGTTTGTTTAAAGCAACCTTTCTTCCTTGGTACTCTGCTTCTTGGAATATTACAGGTTCATTATGTTCTATTATATCCAAACGTAATGATTCATTCCTATATACAATTGTTTCCTTAACACATTTGTCTTTACCATCTTCTGTGCCAGCATATTCATAGCCTTTCCAACACGGTTTACCATCGATACCTTTGGCTTTTTCGTCTAATATATCTTTTAAATTCATTTTTAATTCCTTTTATATAAATATACGAAATCTTTTTAACATACTAAAATGCTTCCATGATTATTTCATCTATAGATTCTTGAACTTCTTTACGGGTAGCTTCCATAGTCATCATTATATTAGCTTGGAACCGCTTAACTTCTTCTCCATTATTAAATACAACTAATGTGGGTACAACTACTATTTTATATTCTTTAGACCATCTAGAATCGGCTGCTATATCTACTCTTTCTGTTTCACAGTCTGTTAGCTTGTTTAGCCAAGCTACTTCATTAGATTTATTAAAGCTAGCATTAAATTCTACAACAACCATACCATCCGGGAAGTCTTGGCCTATTGATATGGCTTGAACCATTAACAATACTATAAACAATACTTTTTTCATAAATTTCCTATTTTAACTGATCTATTTTATCTTCAATACGTCTCATATCTTCTTTAATTTCAGTTACATCTTCTTGGGTTGTCATAATAGTTTGACGTATTAACTGATCTTTCATATCATATTCCATACGAGTAATTTCTGGGTCTGCTGGTAAGGGTAGCTCTTTTGCTTCTTGTATATCTGCTTGTAATGCAAACCACATTCCTACAACTGTTGCAATCCCTATTGCTATACCTGCTAAGGTTTTAATACTAACTTGAAAACTTGTGTCTTCGTTTAATTCTTTTGCCATGTCTTAATCCCAAAATATCATCTTGCCGATGATGCTTATTAATGCTGCCCATATACCCCAAATAGCTTTCTGAGCGCTTTTTCTAAATTCAGTGTTTTTATTTGATCTAGCTATTGTTCCGTCGTCCGGATTTAAAAGTTTCTTTTTAATCATGCTTATGTCACCCTGAAGCTTTTCCTGATTATCCTTCATATAGTCCAAATTCTGCTTAATCAGCTGTATTTCATTGTGCAAATGCTCGTTCGTCAATCTTGCCATAAATGCCTTTTAAAAAATTACATAGTTTAATCCGACACTAAAGTTGTGCCACTGTCTGTTCCAATACTTATTATATTTACCTTCTATAAATACACCCAAACTCTTATTAAACCTATAACCATATATTAAACCAGCTGAATAATCTATCCATTGGCCATTATTATATTTATGATATGAATATTCACTATCTGTATCAATGTGGTAAGGCATTACATTACCCCATGAATGAAACCAAAAGTCTTTTGTAAAATGATAATAATCAAAACCAATTACAGCAGAATACTCAACTGTATTAGGTAATGAATTTCTTTGGGCTTCGGCATAGTCATTAATTACTTCTGGTACAACAACTTCTTCCCATACTTCCTGACTATTAGCAACAACGTTACCATTTGGATCTGTATAAGTCCCATCTAATGTTATATTGTATCCCTCTTGAAGTGCCAGATATGTATAGTGTAAATTGCCATTGGCCAAAACCCAATCTGCTAAAGGGTCAAATCCATATGGTTCAGCGAGTCTTTGAACTGCACCTAGATTAATAGATAATTTACCAATTTCACCTATTTTGAGTCTATATCTCTGAGAAGACTCGAAGTATTCAATATCAGCAAAGCCATCTTCAAGGTACTCGACCTTAGCTATCCACTTATCTGCTACATACCTTACAAAGTGATGTTGATTTGTAAAGTTTACACCTAAACGTCTTACAAAATCAGTTTCAAATAAATATTCAAAACCATCTAACCGGCCCAATGTAGCTGCATCTGAATAAGATCTTTCTGTACCATTGTAGAATGTATTTGCTCTATTTTCATATCCGAATCTTTTAATTTTTCTAATTCCTATTGAAATAGTATAATCAAACGGAGTTTCAATTACTTGTTCTTGGAGCGTACCAGAAGTAACAGACCATACCTGATCGTCACCCAAAGAAGTACCACCATTTACTGCTGCATAAAATGTTGAGTATTTAAATATGTTTTTAAGACCTTGAGCATTACCAAGTAATGGAATGCATATTAAAAATACTAATAACTTTCTCATTGTTTAATCACCTTCTTATTTATTGATTTACCATCGTAAGTTATAACAAAATTGTATATTCCTGATGGTAATTGAGATACATCTAATTCATTAACACCAGTTTTTAGCTGATTCTTCTTAACTCTTATTACAAGTTTACCAGTTAGGTCATATACATCCACACTTGCTTGAACATTTGTTGCAATTGTAATTATATTTGTAGCTGGATTAGGATATATGACAATATCAGATTCTAGTAGCAATTCATTAATATCCAATCCATTTTGTACTTGGCAGTAGTCGTATAGACCTTCACATTTAATATCCCATTCAAGATCGCAACAAGAAGGGTCTACTGTTATTACCCAAGCATAACATGAATCATTTAACCAGTATGGGTCACCAGGATTACCTATACAACCGGCATCATATAAACAACTGCCATCATCTGTGTTAGCAATAGGTTCATAGTTATAAGCCGATGCATCTGTACAGCCAGATAAAACATCTATACAAGATCCATTATCAGTATTAGCTTCTACATTGTAATTTAATGCACTCTCGTCTGTACATCCTGTAATAACGTCTATACATGAAAAATCTTCTGTATTGGCTAAAGCATCAAAGTTAAATGCAGATGGATCAGTACATCCATATATTATTGGTATACACGATTCGTTATCCGTATTGGCTACTGGGTCGTAATTAAATGCTATTGTGTCGGTACATCCAAATATATAAGGAATACAGTTATCACTAGGCATATTAGCTAATCCATTATAATTCCACATTGTTGGATCCATACAACCATAAACTTCAGGTATACATGATTCATCATCAACATTTGCATCTACATTATAATTAAATGCCATTGGATTTGTACATCCAAAAACAGGATAAATACAATTATCATTATTTACATTTGCTGTTGGGTCAAAATTTAAAGCTAATTCATCAGTACATCCAAAATATAAACAAGATTCAGAATCGTTTAAATTTGCTAAAGGTTGATAATTCCAAGCTTCTTCTTCTGTACATCCTATAATCCAAGGCTGACAAGAACCGTCGTCTGTATTAGCTGGATTCATATAATCATACCCATAAAGAGAAGCATCGGTACAACCTAGAATAACAGGTTCACATGCTATGATGTCAG
>VMHT01199892.1_pt1 | contig 10559 bp, 7 predicted proteins | sample 4693611 | NCBI WGS metagenome assembly VMHT01 (sample SAMN12280063, study PRJNA550983) | marine metagenome | isolation source: seawater sampled from same location over 5 years 0.02-0.2 micron viral filtrate | place: USA: collected off the coast of southern California halfway between the port... ...
CTTCACAGTCATCGTTGTGTATACGACTGTTGCCTTTGAGGCCAAAGTGTATGTCCGTGAAACAGGCTACTTTTTTAAAGAATGCCATCGATTACCACTTCTTCTTGACGATTGGTTTATGATTGGTCATGTCTATCTTGTTCTTAAACTTGACGTCTTCGAAATCTTCTGAATCCAGTTTGCCTTTCTTCTTCAAGGTCTTGTTCAGTTTTGCTAGAGTTGTTTTGTTGACTGCGTGTACATCGCCATGTGCTGTTTTCATTCTCTTCTGGTATGACGGCCCTGCTGTTTCGTTTTCATTCTGCCTTGTGAAACTAGGCATCATCCCATTGAATTCTAGCAAGTCGTCTCTGATTGCTTGATTTTTCTTTTCGATGTTCAAGATCCTTGTGAAACTGTTTGTGATAGCCGCCGTGTAGTATGCGAATGGGTTGTCTGATTTTGATTCATCAAACTGTAATCCTATCTGACTCAATTGCATCAACGCCTGAGATTGCATTTCATCGTTGTATGTGTAACCTCTCCAGTTGGCCCTTGTGCCGTATCTTTCACACAACTTCATGTACATCATGGCCAGTTGGTTGGTCATCTTGCCGTGGTCTACGGAAAAGTGTCCGTTGCTCATTCCACCCACCCAGTGCGACTTCCCCACACAGACCAGTTTGTCTTTTTTGTCGAACCTGTAGTGTTGGAAAGGAGGGAAGTTTACCTTGCTGTGATGATCCGCTGTGGTCTTTGGATTCTTCTTTCTTTGGTCGTCCATGGGCACATGATCAAACATCATGACCCTGAACACAAGATCAGTTTTCTCTATTTTTCTCGGACTCACTGTGTAGTCCACTAATTTAATTTTTTTAAGTCCCGACGCCTTGGCCTCTTCCCATGCTTCCTGTGTTAGTCTTTTCGCCTTGGCTTTTCTCGCCTGTGATACAGCCGTAGCGTTGACTTTCTTTAGATTGGGCACGATTAAGTCATACTGTGCGTCCTCGGGTGCGACGTATGAACAGTAGGTGTTCTTGCTGGCGTGTATTTGCAGTAGCAGATCTCTGTTGTTTAGGTACTTTACTCTCTTCATAATTCCTTTACTTTATATTAATGTGAGTGACCACAAACAGGTCTGTTGAATCGTGCCGTATGGTGAATTAAGTGCGCCTAAAATAATGCCTATAAATATAGTTAAAGTATACGAAATTTTACAAAGGAAAGCAACCATAATATGGCATTTGGAGAAATAGGCAAGATAGTCAAGAACGTGGGATCGGGCATATTCAACCGTACCCTGGGCAGGCTAACGGGTGCTGGTATTTCCACAGACAGCAGAATAGTACAGGCTAGAGCCAAATGGTCTGGACGTTCGGACAAAACAGACTGGCGTGTGAGACTACAGATACCAAACGGCGCAGATGCGGTCTACGACTCTATACTGGCCAATAACGAATTACTGGCGCCATTGGTGCCATCACGTGGCATATTCTGGCCTTTGACACCGGCGGTGGTGATACAGCATTCTGCCAACTACAATCCCCTGGCACAGACACACGCTAACTATCCGTTCCAGGCATATCAAAACTCACAAGTAGACTCCATGAACATCATTGGAGAGTTTCCTGTACAGAATTCAGATGACGCCAAGCACTGGGTGGCAACCGTGAACTTCCTAAGGACCATAACCAAGATGTATTTTGGTAAGGAGCAACAATCACTCAAAGGTAATCCCCCACCGATCATGCACATGTCGGGTTATGGTGATCACATGTTCAGCAAGGTACCAGTGATAGTGAACACATTCAATGTGGAACTGAGACCAGGCATTGACTACATCTCAACCAAACAATCAAATTCACCTTACAGGCAATCAAATGGCCCTGACGCAGGTTTTGATATCAACGCAGAATCACAGACCTGGGCACCCACACTGTCAAACATATCAGTGCTGGTGACACCGATCTACAGCAGGGAATCAATCAAGGACTTCTCTCTAACAGAATTTGCACGTGGCGATTTGAGCGGTAAAGGGACAGACGAGATAGGATTCATCTAATGGCCAAGTATTCTTCAACATCACCTTACTTCAATACTCCACAGAATGACGTGAACCTGGAGACATTCGTTCCCAGAACCATAACTGCCGAGGACGATGATCAGAGTTACACCATCGAGAGGACATACGCATACAGGCCAGACCTGTTGGCCTATGACCTGTACGGCTCACCTAGGCTTTGGTGGGTGTTCGCACAGCGTAACCCAGACCAGATAGAGGATCCCATCTACGACTTCAAACCAGGAGTGACCATACAGTTGCCCAAGCCCGGCAACGTCAACTCAGACCTAGGAATATAACATGGCGTCTAGCAATAAGGAAATAAATCCGTTACACAAGGCCGCCAGTTACACCACCATATTCACCCTAAGCGGCATCACAGAGTCTGAAATACGAGATCACAGTTTCTTGAAGAATGCTCCACACGACATCATAGCACGTAGTGGGGGGATAGGTGAAAACGCAAGAATCAGCAGTGGCGGAGACCCATTCGCGGGCACGGGGGGTGCGAACGCAGATGACAAGATTGTCAGAGACGCATACAAAGATTTCACGGGACGTTATCAGGACAGCATAAGCATCTTGAAAAGAAGCCATGACATGTTCATAGAGAACGTCAACATAATTTCCACGGTAGGACCCAATGCAGAAAGGAATCTGGCCAACTTCACCAAGATGGAGTTCGAGGTGCACGAGCCCTATGGCATCACACTTATCGAGAAGGTCAGGGCCGCGACTGCACTGAACGGTTTCCAGGACTACCAGGACGCACCATTGTTGCTGACCATAGAATTCAAAGGGTTCGACGATCGGGGCAGGCCCTTGATGTTCGGTACCGGTGGTTCCATGGTAGGAGGACTGACCAGGAAGATACCCATACTGATAGCACGAGTTGACTTCGACGTGAACGAGGGTGGCGCCAAGTACTCCGTGGTGGCAGTGCCATACACTGACCTCGGCTTCGATGACAGGTTTAAATTTCCAAGGACAAGTTTGATACAGGCTGGCAACAAAGCAGAAGATTGGTGCATTGACGTTGCCGCACAACTTGACGTACAGATGGAGCAGGAGATAGCAGAGAACAAACGTCAATTCAAAGACACATACATATTCAAGATAGATCCAGAAGTAGCGAAAAATGGAGGGCCTTATGACTCAGTACTGAACAGCACCTCGAACACCTCCACTCCGGAACAACACGATGAGATAATCAACATTGGTGGAGGATACAAAGAGACCGGGAAGAACAAATTGCAGGGACTGGTCACAGGAACACAATACAAGAGCACTGCCAAAGCAGACAGTTTCACAGCACTTACTAAATTCTTCGAGGACGCGGTCAGGCAGTCGTTTGGTTACCTCAGCCTGGTGCAGAACTTCTGGGTGGGATACCTAACAAGCCTGGGACACACAGTGACCAAGGACGACACAGACAAGATCCGGAGCATAATCCGTAGCAAGAAATTCCAGGAAGATGTAGCCAAGGAGCCTTTCGTTCCGTGGTTCAAGGTAAAACCCACTGTAGAGACTGACACGACTCGATTCGACAACATAACGAAGATGCATCCAAAGACCATAATATACCGTGCCATGCCTTACAAGATACACATCTTGAAACTGATAGGTTCGGGAATGAGTCTAAAGACAGACTGGTCCAAGTACGTGCGGAAGGAATACAACTACCTGTACACAGGCGACAACCTGGATGTGCAAGGTCTGAGGATCAACTACAAGACAGCGTATTACATGAGGAATGTGAGGGAAGCCAAGGACACAACCGAGGCAGGTATATTTGAGGAGTTGAAACAAACAATACTGGAAGCATTTGGCCAGGAAAAAGATCCAGAGCCCACACTACCATTGAGACAGTATCCATCCATAATCAAAGGCAGGAGTACCGTTAGCACGACCAATCCAGAGAATCTTAAAGCACAGGAATTCTATGACTACCTGACCAATCCAGAAGCGGATATGATGCGTATAGAACTGGAAATACTGGGAGACCCGGCATACATATGCCAGGACATGTACATGCCTGTGGATGACAAGGAAAAAGACAAAACGCCAACAACAACCGGCGGTGGCACAGGACCATTCAACTATAAAGACCATAGTTTTAACGCAGATCAGTTCATGACCTGCATCAATCTCAGATACAGATTACCAGACGACATAGACGAGAAGGAAGGAATCATGTTTTCTGGTACACAAAAATTCAGAGACGAGAACTTGTTCTTCAGCGGAGTGTACCAAGTGGTGAAAGTGGACAGCAAGATGGACAACGGACAGTTCATGCAGACGCTGACCTGTGTGAGGATGAACAACCAGACCGGCGAAGGTTTACCAGTTGAATTAGTTAACTCAGCAAGGATAGGAAATGACATTTTAAAAAGTGCAAAATCAGATGCTGTAAATAAATTTAAAGGTTTTAAGACCAGACACGGCACCGTAGAGAATATCACAACCAAGGTTAATGAAAAAATCAACGAGGTAACTAAAATTAAAAAAAATATAAGAGGGTTTAAAAGATAATGGCTTACACAGATTCCAGGGGATTCACGGACTCTCAGGACAACCAGAAGAGTTTCAATGAGAAGTACGTTGACAACGATGCTGGTCCCTACATTGCCACTGTAAAGACCACAGTGGATCCATTGAGGATGGGACGTCTGGGAGTAAACATACCAGCACTGACCAACACGACCAATCCCAAGCCATCACAGATCACTTGGTGCCAGTACCTGTCACCTTTCTATGGGGTAAAGAGTCTCAAGACAGTGTCCAAGACAGATCCATATTCATTCAAGGACACACAGCAGTCATACGGAATGTGGGCAGTGCCACCAGACATAGACACCACGGTGTTGGTGATATTCGCCAAGGGAGAGAATCAAAACGCCAATGCTTTCTGGATGGGTTGTGTGCAGGATCCACTGACCAACCAGATGGTTCCAGGACACGGTGCCACAGACAAAACCAGGGTAGCCGGCAACAACACAGATTTTGCACAGAGCAAAAAAGATCTTTACGGCACGGATGTTTTACCCGCTGGTGAAAAAAATCGTAACATGCTTGATCCCGGCGACACTGTAGCCAGTGCTGACAAATGGAATTATCCCATTAACGATGCATTGGCAGATCAACTGCAGTCGCAGGGTCTTGTGCAAGACACAGTCAGGGGCACCACGACCTCATCTGCACGTAGAGAATCACCAAGTCGAGTATTTGGGTTGAGCACCCCCGGCAGGATCAAAGAAGACAGCACACCGAGAAACATTGGTCTCGGTGAATCACCGGAATTAGTTGAAAGAGAAACTGGACACAGTTTCGTCATGGATGACGGTGCAGTAGACGGCACCAACCAACTCACAAGATTGAGAACGGCGTCAGGACATCAACTGCTCATGCACGACACAGAGGGTGTGGTGTACTTGGCCAACGGATCAGGCAAGGCATTCATAGAGATGGATAAGAATGGAAAGATCAGCATATATTCCGACAAGGGCATAGACATACGGGCAGAGGGAGATTTCAATCTACACGCAGATGATAATATAAACTTTCATGCAGGAAAAAAAATTAAATTTACCGCTGAAGAGAATGTAGTGCTAAACGCTGAGAAATATGTGTACGTGATGGGAGAGTCTGGAATATTGAACGCATCTCAGAAAGGCAGTGTTAGACATTTTGCTAGCGACGGCATCACTTCCCACACCAAAGGCATACAGTTCCATAGTGCGGACGGGAGGATTGATTTAGCGAGTGGCAGTCAAGTTCATTTGAATTCTGTTGGTCCAAGAGCTGTTATGGGACCTGGTTGGTTGAAACCAACAAGCGTCAAAGTAGGAATAAAGGAAACAAAAAAACAAGATGTGATCGCACAACAACCTATATTGAATGGCAAAGTCAACTACGAGAAAGTAAAAGTTAAAACAACTGTCGAAGGCTTTGTAACACACGAGCCTTACACAAGACCAGCGGGCGGCAGAGACAAGGACGATAGAGCATAGAGTAAATAAAGCATATGGCATACGGAGATTCAGGTAACGGACTTTCAAACAAATCAGTAACCTTCAAGGGTTTCAGTTCACGTGCGGATAAAAAGAACTTCAAACTGTACGATTTCGAGGTAGCCAAGCAGGACCTCATTAACAGGTTATCAGTGCGTAAGGGCGAGAGGGTTGAGAACCCAGAATTTGGTACCATCATATACGACGCCATATTCGAGCCATTCACAAACGATCTAAAAGACGCCATAGTGGAGGACATCACTGCCAATTTGAATGCAGATCCACGTATTGCCACTGAGGAGATACTGGTCACAGAAGCGGACAAGGGCATAGCCATACAGGCCACTATAACCTATGTTCCACTGAACATCACGGAGAAACTGAGATTCAACTTCGATGAGAATTCGTTGTTACGCCTATCTTAATATACGCACATTTCCTAACACATAAATATCATTGTAATTACAATGGCCACAACAGATAGACAGAACAGATTACTAGTAGCGGAAGATTGGAGAAAGATCTACCAGGCTTTCCAACAGGCGGATTTCAAAAGTTACGACTTCGAGACACTGAGAAGGACCATGGTTGCGTATCTCAAGGAGAACTACCCGGATGACTTCAATGATTTCGTTGAGAGTTCTGAGTACGTGGCTCTGATAGATCTTATAGCATACATCTCACAGGCACTTTCTTTCAGGGTTGACTTGAACGCTAGGGAGAACTTCCTGGAGACCGCGGAGAGAAGGAACAGTGTTCTAAGATTAGCAAGATTGATCAACTACAACGCCAAGAGAAATAAACCAGCAACAGGGTTGTTGAAGATAGATTCAATATCCACAACACAGGATGTGCAGGACAGCACAGGAACGAACCTAGCAAATTCATCGATCATATGGAATGATTCAGCCAATGCCAATTACAGAGAACAATTCACAGCGATACTTAATGCGGCCAACCAGACGGGACAACTTTTTGGTAACCCTAGGGAATCAGATACTATAGGTGGTATTAGCACAGAGGTCTACACATTAAGTTCAAACCAATTGGATCTACCCATATTTAAATTCCAGAAGTCAGTGGGAGGCGTGTCAAGATCATTCGAGATAGTGCCAAGCACCATGACAGATTCAGATTCTATATATGAAGCATCACCAATACCGGGTACGGGACTGACATATACGTACAGGGCAGATGGTTCCGGAGACAGTTCGAACAACACAGGATTCTTCTTCCTGTTCAAACAGGGCAATCTACAGCAGTCAGATTTCACTGTTGACAGCTCTGTGACCAATTATGTAAAATCTTTGGATGCATCCAACATCAACGACACTGACGTGTGGCTATACAAGTTAGATCAATTTGGACAATTATTACAATCATGGACGAAAGTACCTTCGCTGTCAGGTAACAATGCGATATACAATTCACTGTCCAAAGCAGAGAGGAACACCTACAACGTGGTGACCAAGAACGACGACGCGATTGACCTTGTGTTTGGAGATGGCAACTTCTCAAACATTCCTTCTGGAAGTTTTAGGTCATACTATAGGGTCAGCGACAATGCCAAGTATGCCATACAGTCGTCAGACATGCAGAACATACAGTTGACTGTGCCTTACACGGATGCCAACGGTGCACAGCAGTCATTGAGCATGAGCGTTAGCCTAAAAGCCAGTGTTTACAATTCAGCCGCAACAGAGTCAAACGATTCCATAAAAGAAAAAGCGGCACAGGTTTATTACAGCCAGAACAGGATGATCACAGCAGAGGACTACCAGGTTGTGCCTTTGAGTGCATCACAGGAGATAGTGAAAGTGAGATCCGTGAACAGGTCAGCATCTGGCATATCAAGGGCAAAAGAGATCCTAGATCCGACAGGTGCGTACTCCAATGTTAACGTGTTCGCAGAGGACGGAATATTATACAGGGAAGAAAGTGTACAGCAGTTCACTTTCACCTTCAACAACAGGAGCGACATACAGTCGACACTAGACACATCAGTTGAAGCAAAATTAAAAGAAGCATACGCTAGGCAGTTCTACTATCTGAAGTATGGCACGAAAGATGCCAGCACACTTTCGGCAACGTGGAATTCAACAACTACATCAACTAACACCAACACAGGTTATTTCACTTCAGGTGGTGCATTGGTTATCGGAGATTCAGCGACATCAAACCTAAAGTTTGCAAAACCAGGTGCTTTGGTTAAATTTACTTCACCGGACACAAGGAAATTCTTGAATGGTACATTGGTCACATCAACCACAGACAATGCCGAAGACAGAGCATGGGCCAAAATTGGTGCAGTGGTGCTTGATGGAGCAAATGCTGGAGCAGGAGATCTCGAATCAGGAGAAGGCCCAGTAACACTAAACAGTATAGTACCTGCTGGTTCAGTGGTGAATGCAATTATACCAAATTTAACCACATCATTTTCTGCAACACTAGAAGCGGATCTAATAAACAGGATTGAAGCATACGAGGAGTTTGGTCTAAGATACGATGTTGACTCAGAAACTTGGAAAGTTATCACGTCAACAAATCTAAGCACTAGTGCTGTGTTCAGTCTGGCCAATGCAGGTTCAGTTACAAGCACAAATGCAGACACAAGTTGGTGGTTCAAATTCACGAACGACGGAAACACTTACACAGTACAGTACAGGAAATTAGATTACCTGTTCGAATCAGAGTCACAGAATAAATTCCATTACGATGTAGAAGAAAAAATTTACGATTACACTACAGGGAAAAGTGTTAAGGACACAGTAAAAATATTGAAAACAAACAGCATTGTGTCAACAGGAAACAGTGTTGGATATCCTATTACTTGGCAAGTTGTTGATGTAGTAACGGAAGCAGATGGTTTCCAAGACAACAGAAAAGTTAAAGTAGGGTTCTTTGATGATGACGACGACGGTGTAGTGGATAATCCTGAGCTGTTTGACATATACGTTGAGCCAACGCTTTCTGAATCTACTAAATTTGTTTTCTTCGAAAACTATACTTCCTATGACAACATAGAGAGATCTAGACCATACGCGGCAACTAATTTCGTAGTTTCGCAAAATGAAGCAGATATTAATCTTAATACATCTTCCTACACAGACGGACAGTTGTTTTACTTCTATGACGACAGTGAGGATGTCATAAAGAGCTACAGTTCGACAACAAACACACTTTCTACAACCACAGATTACACTGCAAGGAGAGGCAGAGGATCAATAAGTTTCCAATACAAACATCACGCAGGTCAAGAAACAAGAATAGATCCAAGCGTGTCAAACATTGTTGATGTGTATCTGTTGGAGAGAACATATGATAACTTGTTCAGAATTTGGTTGAAAGATGGTGGGAGCAAACCAACTATATCTACAGCAGACCAATTGAGAATCAATTACTCTGGCACACTCAACCCCTTGAAATCATTGTCAGATCAAATAATATACCATCCTGTGAAATACAAAATACTTTTTGGTTCAAATGCAGAAGAACAACTACAGGCAACGTTCAAAGTTGTCAAAAATCCTAAGACCAATGTGTCAGATGCAGTGATAAAGACCAGGGTCATTGCCGCGATAAATGAATTCTTTGCACTGGACAACTGGGATTTTGGAGACGCATTTTATTTTACAGAACTAGCCGCTTACATACACAATCAACTTGCACCAGATTTGCTTACAGCAGTGATTGTACCTAACCAAGCAGGACAGACATTTGGGTCTCTGTTCCAGATCAATTCCGCGGCAGACGAAATTTTTATCAGTGGGGCCACCGTTGATGATGTTTCAATTATTACAGCACTAGGAGCCAATCAATTAGCGGCTTCGGGTTCAGTGGTAACGTCAACATCAACCACCACAACAAACACCACATCAGGATCAGCAGTGTCAGGCTCTACTACAACAGGTACCGGTTCAAGTTCAAGTTCCGGCAGTAGTGGATCAGGATACTAATGGCAGACAATCCCATAAACGCACTTACCAATAACGAAGTTGTCAAACAGGGCACCAACGAGTACAGACGGACTGTGCAACACCTACCTGCCTTCTACAGAACAGATGCCAACCAAAGATTCCTAGCCAGCACAATGGATCCATTGGTGCAGAAAGGTGCACTAGAGAGGCTTGACGGTCACATAGGTAGACAGGACGCCTACACACGACAGGTCACTGACAGGTACATAAGTGCAACCAGTAAGGACAGGTTCGCATATCAACTAGAGCCTGCCGTGACATACACTGACAAGGACACCACTTCTGTAAATCCAGAAGACCAAGTGAAGTTTACAGGGACCTATGACGACTACATAAATCAGATCAAGTACTTAGGTGGCAAGGTCGACAACCATGACAGGCTCAACAAAGAGACTGTGTACAGTTGGAATCCGGCAATAGACTACGACAAGTTGGTCAATTACAGAGAGTACTATTGGATACCAGAAGGTCCTGGGGCGATAGAGATAGATTCCGTTGGACCCAGTGCGGTTATAGAATATTCAGTTGAGA
>VMHT01038704.1_pt1 | contig 10558 bp, 8 predicted proteins | sample 4693611 | NCBI WGS metagenome assembly VMHT01 (sample SAMN12280063, study PRJNA550983) | marine metagenome | isolation source: seawater sampled from same location over 5 years 0.02-0.2 micron viral filtrate | place: USA: collected off the coast of southern California halfway between the port... ...
ATCAATTGCAGTGGCAACACATCGCTCTGCATCTATACGAGTGCAGATAGATCAGGGTGCTAACTATCAAGTTGGTCGATATTTGATGATTCACGATGGAACTACAGTCACAGTGGTTGAGGAAGCCGCTGTTGCAACTGGAGATATGCTTGGGTCATTCACTGGTGATATCAACAACTCTAATGCAGAGTTGAAAGTGACTATGGCAAGTTCAGGAATAGCAACGGTTACAACAATTATTGATAAAATAACGATATAGGTGACATAAAATGGCAAGTTACCGTATTGGCATAGGATCTTTCAACTTAAAAGATGGTAATATCGGAATAGGAACCGAAACTACTGGCTTTGGAAATTTAAAAGTAGAAGGAACACTAAAGACAAGTGATCTTGATGTAGGAGTATCAACCTTTACAAGATACTCAGGTTTTGAGGGAGAGGAAGCAAAATTTGATAAAGATGTAGATCTTAGCGGAGAATACAGCACAACAGGAGATATAGTTGTTGAACCTGGTGCAACTCTTACAGTTGGATTAGGATCAACTGCATGTATTGGATCAGTTGAATGTATAAGTGTTAAACATCATTTTTCTGTTCCAGTTGGAGACACTGTTGGAAGAAATAAATCAAGTGGATATACTGAGGGAACTGTAAGATATAATAGAGATCTAGGAACTATGGAGTTCTTTAATGGGAATGAGTGGAGACAGTTTACATATATTGCAGATATAAAAACAAATCCACAAGGTCGTGGTCGTGCAGTTTTTGGCGGTGGATACACTCCTTCATCTATTTTATCTACAATAATGGATTTTGTTAATATTCATTCATTAGGAAATGCGAATAGTTTTGGTGATTTAAATCATGGTGGTGCATCAAAAGGAACTATGGGTAGTAATGGCACAAGAGGTTTATTTATGGGAGGTTATTGGCCTGCATCACCAACTAAAACTGATCAAATTGATTATATTACTATTCCATCTGGAGGAGATAGTATTGATTTTGGAGACTTAACAAACTCAAATACTTGGGGTGCTAAAGGAGCATCATCCTCTACAAGAGGTATTAGGATGGGAGGATATCCAAGCACTGATGTAATTGATTATGTTGAGATTAATACTCTTGGCAATGCACTTGATTTTGGTAACTTAACTGTCTCTAGATATAGTGTAGGAGCTCTTGCTAGTTCTACAAAAATATTTGGTGGGGGAGGTAATGCTAGTTCCACAGAATATAGTGTAATTGATATGATTACAACTTCATCCAAAGGTAATGCTATTGATGATGGGGATCTTAGAAATAACTTAACTGAAGCAGCTTCAGCGTCAAATTCTGTAAGAGGAATTTGGGCAGGAGGATCAGCATCATTTCTTAGTGACATTCAATACAGAACTTTATCGAGTTCTGGAAACGCAGAATATTTTGGTGATTTATCTGTAGGAAGACGTTCCGTAGGATCTGGTGCATCAACACAGACTCGCATGGTGATTGGAGGTGGGAGATCCCCCGCCGTACTTAATTTAATTGAATTTGTAACGATAGCATCAGCAGGAAATGCAAATGATTTTGGTGATTTATCTGAGCCTAGAAGAAGTATGGGTGCTTTATCAGATTCTCACGGTGGGTTAGGAGGTTTCTGATGGCTATTACACGTTTCGGTCACTTAGATGACTTCACACAAAAGAATAATAAGGTTGGTATAGGAACCTCAACTCCACAGGAAAAGATGGAGGTGATTGGTGGAACAAGATCAACAGATCTAAGAGTTGCTGGTATTGCTACTCTCACATCTGCTGGTGGATTTATAGAGAAACATATAGAATATGTAGAAGATCAGGTAATAATTGATGCTGGTGATAGTGGAACATTATCAGGTGAGATTGTCGTAGGATCTGGCCAAACGATAACTGTAGGAACTGCTGCAACAGCAAGTCAAGGAACTGTAGATGCATTAAAAGTTTATGATATGTTCCAACCACCATCAGGAGGAACTAATCAAAGACCACCAGCGAAACCAGGTGCAATATTCTATAACTTTGATTTTAAAACAATAGAATTTTTTGATGGTAATAGTTGGAGACAAGTCGATAATACAACAACAAGCGGCCGTGGTGTTTTTGCTGGTGGTGGAACTCCAACTCTTCTAACTTCTATTGATTTCATTAATATTCAATCTAGAGGAAATTCAGAATCTTTTGGGTCATTAACTGCTGGAAGAAGGTTAATGGGGGGTCTTGGAAATAGCACTCGTGGATTATATGGTGGAGGAATTGATTCTAGCAATAATTATCTTGATACCATAGAATATATAACAATCGCATCAGGTAGCAATTCAATTGATTTTGGTAATTTAACTGCAACAAATTTAGGATTAAACGCACTTGCAAGCAGCACTCGTGGAGTCTTTACGGGAGGTTATCGACCCTCTCCTACTAAGGCTATAGATGTAATACAATATGTGGAGATTGCAACATTAGGAAACGCACTTGATTTTGGTGATTTAAATTTCCCAAGATACCAACCAGGTTCTTGTTCAAGCCCAACAAGAGGTATTGTTGCTGCTGGTCAAGCTAATCCTGCAAATTTAACACATATTGACTTCTTTACGATAGCATCAACAGGAAATGCAACTACATTTGGTGAACTTGGAGATGATGCATATGGAGGTAGTTCTGGTGCAAGTTCCACTCGTGGAGTATTTGGTGGTTTCAACGATGATTTAAAACATATACATTTCGTAACCATTGCATCAACAGGGAATTCAATATATTTTGGTGATTTGAACTCTTCGTTTAGTAGTTGTGCAACTGGAACTGTATCTTCTCAAACAAGAGCAATTATTGCAGGTGGAAGAAATCCATCTAATGTAAATACAATAGAATCTGTGGAAATTGCAACCACAGGAAATGCAGTGGATTTTGGTGATAGAGCGATTACAGCTCAACAATTTAGTGGATTATCAGATTCCCATGGTGGGTTAGGAGGTTTCTAATGGCTAAAATACGCATAGGTTTTTCAACAGAATTAAACATAGGAAGTGAATTATCAGGTATTGGAACCGATAATCCTACCAACACTAAACAGGTGCTTGGTAATATTCATGCAAGTAATGCAAAAGCAGTTGGTGTATCTACTCTTGCAACATATCAAGGATTTTTAGATAAAGAAGCAAGATTTGGAAAAAGTGTAATTGATATAAATTCTCAAGCAGGAACTCTTGGAGAAATTGTAATTGATGGTGAAGTAACCGTTTCATCTGGATCAACACTTTGTAGTGGTGTAGATGAACTCACACTTACAGATTCATTCAGTCTTCCAACTGGTAATACAGATAGTCGTATTCACTGTCAGACTGCAGGAAGTATGAGATTCAATGAGGATTTAGGAACTCTTGAATTTTATACTGGTGATCAATGGAGAACAGTAAACTCATTTAAAGATACTGGTAATCGTGGCCGTGGTCTTATTGGTGGTGGTGCAACACCTGCTGATAATAATAAATCAGATCTTATTGAATATATACAAATTTCAACATTAGGAAATGCAACTAATTTTGGTCAGTTAACAGATGAAAGAAGATATCCTGGATCGTGTGCATCAAATACTCGTGGCATATTTGCTGGTGGTGAAGCACCTGGTAATACTGATATTATTGAATATGTCACTATCGCATCAGAGGGAGATGCAATTGATTTTGGTAATTTAACTGACGGTAGATCAGCATTGGGAGGTTTGTCATCACAAACTCGTGGTATATTTACGGGTGGATACGATCCTGTTCAAAATACCATAGATTATATTGAAATTAACACTCTTGGTAATGCTATAGATTTTGGCGATACAACTAATAATGGTCAATATGCATCTGGTTGCTCGTCACCAGTAAGAGGTATATATCAAGGCCACACAGAAAACGATAGTTACAAATTTTATGATCAAATAACTATTGCATCGAAAGGTAATGCAATTACATGGGGAGAGGTAAACTTTTTAAGAACTGCTGCTTCAATGGCTTCTAATTCTGTTAGAGGCATCAATGCTGGTGGATATAATGCACTAAATCCTTACTTTAGTTATATTGTTAGTTCGATAGAATACATAACAATAGCATCAGCAGGAAGTGCTGAATATTTTGGTGATCTTACAACATTGAGATCAAACTCCTTCAATGGTTGTGCTACTAATACAAGAGTTGTTTTCTGTGGTGGTACTGGTGATACACAGCATCCTAATGCTACTCATATGGATTCGTGTGAGTTTGTAACGATTGCAAGTTCAGGAAATGGTCAAAATTTTGGTGATTTATCTGGTAAAAGAAGAGCACTTGCTCAATGCTCAGATTCTCATGGTGGATTAGGAGGTTTCTAATGGCAAATTTAAGAGCAAACAAAATAGTTGGAATCGGATCTACAGATGCTGGTGTGACTTTCAATGGCCCAATAAGTTTAAACACACAAGGGTATATGTATTTCCCAACGGGCAATACAACAGATAGAGGAAGAGGTCGTGGGATTATTGGTGGTGGATCAGATGGATCTCTACTTAAAAGAATAGATTATATTGAAATTCAATCTACAGGAAACGCAATAGATTTTGGTGATCTAACGACTGCAACATCTCTAACTGCAACGTTTGCATCTTCGACTCGTGGTCTCATCGCTGGTGGAACAACACCATCTCGTGTTAATACAATTGAATTTGTCACTATTGCAACTACATCTAACGCAACTAATTTTGGAGATTTGACAAGGATAGCTATGTATCATGCTGGTCTTTCAAATCAAGTTAGAGGTATAACTGGTGGTGGTGCAGTAACTCCAGCAAGAACAAATATAATTGATTTTGTTACGATAGCATCAGCAGGTGATGCACAAGACTTTGGTGATTTAACAGAAATAAAAATGGAACTTGCAGCCGCTTCCTCTCCTACAAGAGGATTATTCTTTGGTGGTGCAAATCCTGGAGTTATAAACAGATCAAATGTTATTGAATACATTACCATTGCTACGGCAGGAAACGCTCAAGATTTTGGTGACTTTACTTCTAATACATATAAGGGAGGTGCTGCAACATCCAATAATACGAGAGCGATTCATGCAGGTGGAAACGAACCTGGATTCGCGGTTACTATTGAATTTGTCACAATTGCAACTACAGGAAATGGAACTGATTTTGGAGATTTAACAGACGCAAGAGGATATCAAGCTTCATTATCAAATAGTGTGAGAGGATTAAACGCAGGTGGATATGATGGTTCAAGTGCTTTGAATACAATAGATTTTGTAATTATAGCAACAACAGGTAATGCACAAGATTTTGGAGATCTTTTAAGTATTAATTATGGTACTTCAGGATCATCTGACAGTCACGGAGGTCTCTCCTAAATATGAATAGGATAGTAGCACAATGAGTTTACCACCAGTAGAGATACCGTTAGGAGCAATGCGTTTCAACTCTGACTCACAGAAGTTAGAGTATTGGATGGGTAGTGCATGGATGCAGATTCATACATTCTCACCAAATCTTGATGGTGGTGTTCGTGGATTGTTTTGCAGAGGATATAAATCTCCTTCTAATAAAGATGTAATAGATTTTATTACTATACCAACACAAGGAAATGCAACTGATTTTGGTAATGCTTTATCAAGTAATAGACAAGGTGGTGCAACTGGATCAAATACTAGAGCAGTCCTTCATGGAAGAGACGGTGGTAGTGACGTAATTGAATTCGTTACCTTTTCATCAACAGGAAATGCAACTGATTTTGGAAATGGAACTACATCAAGAAGTGGATCTCCAGCGTCAGTATCAAATGGAACTCGTGGGATTTTTGCTGGTGCATATGCTCCCGCTATTTCCAATGGAAATTTAATTGATTTTGTTACAATCGCATCAACAGGAGATGCAGTTGATTTTGGTGATTTGAGTCAAATTCATTCAGAAGGAGGCCGTGCTCAATCACCCACAAGAGGGGTAATTGCAGGGGGAAGATCACCGTCATATACAACTAATATTGATTTTATTACAATGGCAACATTAGGAAACGGCACATCTGTTGGTGATTTAACTGTAGCAAGAAATGAAATAGCATCAGACTCTAATTCAACAAGAGGATTATTTGCTGGTGGAGCAACTCCAAGTAACTCTGATGTAATTGAATTTATTACATTGGCATCACTTGGAAACTCAATAGATTTTGGTGATCAAGGAACTGCATCTCAAGCAGGTAGAGGATGTGCTAGTTCTATAAGATTTTGTTATAACTTGGGATCTCCTAATGGTAATACAATTGAATTTGTAACGATTGCAACACAAGGTGATGCAGTAGATTTTGGTGATTTAACTGAGGACAGACAACAAGCAGCAGGTGTATCTAACGGTCATGGAGGTCTAGGATAATGGGAATATTAAGAGCAGATAGAATAACTGGTTTAGGTGGTGCAAATGCCATCAAGGGGTCTGTTAAGTTTACAAGTGGTGGTGCTCTCGACATTGACTTAGATGGCACGAGTATTGGCACATCCAATTTTACCATAGAGGCTTGGGTGTTTTGGTTTGGAAATGGTTTTCATCAATTCACTGGATCTTCATCAAATAATTTTAATTTTTATATTGCAGATGATGATGGTGATCTCAAATTTTATGACGGATCAAATACATATGATTTAGATGCATCGCCCGTTAGAGCCAATGAATGGACTCATGTAGCACTTGTTAGAGAAGGAACCTCAACAAGTCAAACAAAAGTATATGTAAATGGTGTAAATACTCAAAGCGTCACTATAAATACAAGTTTTTCTTTTGATAGACTTTTAAGTGGAATAAATTATCTTGATGGATCGAGAGGTTATGGTAATGGTTACACATCAAATCTTCGTTTCACCTTAGATACAGTTTATACATCTGCATTCACTCCTCCTAGCCATGAATTAACTATTCTTGACAATACAATAGTTCTTTGTTGTCAATCACCTGGAAATGTATTACAAGAGGCAACAGGAAAAAAAGTAGTAGTATTTAAACATGGTGTGAATCAAGGTGATCCTGTAGCTTCACATTTTACACCAAACTCACCCGTTGGTTTTTCTACAACCACTGATGTAGGAAGTCAATACGGATCAACCTTTGATGGGTTTGGATCATTTGCCACATCAACATATATGGTTCCACCTGGTGGAAATACAAGAGAAAGAAACCGAGGTCGTGCACTAATTATGGCTGGTGCATCTTCTCCTGGTGCTAATAATCAAAGTGCCATACAATATTTCAATATATCAACATTGGGAAATGCTCAATTTTTTGGGAATTTAACTGTAGCAAGAAGAGCATTGCAAGGATTATCATCATCAACAAGAGGATTAGCTCTTGGTGGTTTTATATCATCACCTGCTACTATATCTGACACAATTGATTTTGTAACTTTTGCATCAACAGGTAATGGAACTGATTTCGGTAATCTAACATCAACTGCTTATGCGGCTGCCACTGCTTCCAATGATACTCGTGGATTATTTGCTGGAGGCTATCGACCTAATAACAGTGCAGTTGTTGATTCAATTGATTATGTTACGATTGCAACTGCGGGGAACGCAGCAGATTTTGGAGATTTACTTTCTGCTAAAAGAGCAAATGCAGGTGGCTCTAATACTACTCGTGCAGTTTTTGCTGGAGGTACATATCCCGCAGTTACTGATGTCATACAATATGTCACGATTGCAACAACAGGCAATGCCACAGACTTTGGTGATTTAACAGTTGCAAGGGATTATCCTGCTGGTGGTGGTTCAAGCTCAACAAGAACTTGTTTTGCTGGAGGAAGAACCCCATCAAATACAAATGTCATTGATTTCATAACCACTGCAACAACAGGAAATGCAACCGATTTTGGTGACAGTCAATCAGGGGGAATAAAACATGGTCTTGTTTCAAACCTCACAAGAGGTGTTATTTGTTCTGATGCTTCAATAACTAATACATTAGAATACATAACTTTTGCAACCACAGGAGATGCATTAGATTTTGGTGATCAAGGAGAAAGTGGTAATAATACTTTTCCAACTGTTTATTCTCCTGGTGCTTGCTCTGACAGTCACGGTGGTCTTTCATAAATATGAATAGGATATAAGTATATGTCAAATCAACCACCTATAGAAGTTCCACAGGGAGCAATAAGATTAAACACTGATTCGCAGAAACTAGAGTTTTATGCACAGGATCGGTGGTTTGAGATGGCAACTGATTCACCAACTCTTGATGGTGGTGCTCGTGGAATTATTTTTACTGGGGGTTCTGGTTCAAATAGTATAGATTTTATAACAATTCCCATAGCAGGAAATGCAACAGATTTTGGAAACCGTACTCAAAATTGCGAACCAAGTCAAAATGCATGTGCATCAAAAACTCGTGCTTTTTTTGGAGGAGGAGAAGGTAATACCGATAGAATAGAATTTGTAACATTTTCAACTACAGGAGACGCAACAGATTTTGGTAACTTAACAGTATCAAGAGGTGCAGGCCCAGCAGGTGTATCAAATACAACTCGTGGTATATGGGCTGGAGGAAGAACTCCTAGTGTTAGAAACGAAATTGATTTTATTACAATGGCATCAGCAGGAGATGCAGTTGACTTTGGTAATTTAGCTACAGCAAGAATATGGCCAGGTGGTTTATCTGATTCTACAAGAGCATTATTTTTTGGTGGTAATGCTCCATCTTATACAAATAACATAGAATTTATAACAATGGCAACAACAGGAAATGGCACTGATTTTGGTGACATGACTCTCGTTCGTCAGGTAACATCAGGGGCTGGAAGTAAAACAAGAGGATTGATGGCAGGAGGACAAGTGCCATCAGGCCCTAACACTAATGTCATTAACTATGTTACAATACAATCCAAGGGTGATGCAACAGATTTTGGTGATTTATCAGTGTCAAGAAGAGGGCCAGGTGGATGTAGTGATTGTATACGAGCTGTATTTGTTGCAGGAAGCACACCATCAGAGCAAAACACTATGGATTATGTTCAGTTTGCATCAACAGGAAATGCAGTTGATTTTGGTGATAGTAATGATACTGGATTTTCTGCAGGAACATCTAATGCACATGGAGGTTTATAATGTCTGAATTTCAAGCAAGTAATTTTAAAAAAGAAAATGGTGGAACACCAGATCTTCTAGGTAAGACTGAACTAACCTCACCATATTTCTTTGTGCCACCATCAGGAGATACTGCAAGTAGACCATCAAGTTGTGCACCAGGTACACTTAGATTTAACACTGACGTTGGAACTCTTGAAGTTTATAGAGGAGATAATATTGGTTGGGAGCAAATACTAAGAAGAGAAGGTCAATATCTCGGAGGAGGAGACAATTCTAATGCTGGAACTGGAACTCGTGGATTGATTATGGGTGGTAATACACCTACTGTTCTCGATACTGTGGAGTTTATTACACTATCAACCTTTGGTAATTCACTTGATTTTGGTAATTTAATAACAGCATCCACAGGGAGGTCAGGATCTGCATCAAGAACAAGAGCATTAGCTACTGGTGGAGTTACTCCTGGCTTTCTTAATGAAATTGATTTCTTTACATTTTCATCAACAGGAAACGCAACTGACTTTGGTAACTCATTCAGAACTATGGGATATCGTGGATCAGTTTCAAATAATATTAGATCTGTTACTGCTGGTGGAAGTAATCCATCTGCCAATGAGTCAATGGATTATGTAACAATTGCACAAACAGGAAATGGTGTTGATTTTGGTGATTTGGTAAACGGTGGTAGATCTGATCCTGCTGCGATGGCATCAACAACTCGTGGTATATTTGCTGGAAATGGAAATGTTATTGATTTTATAACTATTATGACAACTGGAAACTCTTTAGATTTTGGAGATGCCACCCAATCTTTAGTTGCTACCTCTGCATGTAGTAATGCAACCAGAGGAGTTCTTAAAGAAAGATCAAGTTATACAAATGCGATGTCTTTTTTGACCATTGCTACAACTGGAAATATGATCGATTTTGGTGACGCACCCAATTTGACTGGAAAACCAGCTGCTAATGCATCAGCGACCCGTGGAGTTTATGCTGGTGGTTATGGAGCTTCACCCACAGGTTTTACAAATCAAATTTTTAAAATTGAATTTGCAACCACAGGAAATGGAGTTGATTTTGGAGATCTAAGTTTTCAAGCTGATCAATCTACTGGTGCATCTAACGGTCACGGAGGTTTATAATGGCAAATCTTAAAGTAAACACAGTATCAGGAATCGGAACCGAAGGCACAGTCTTTGATGGTGGATTAAAATTCCGTAGTAAGAATTATCTAACACTACCAAAAGGAACTACAACAGAGAGAACTGCTACAAGTTCTGGTATATCAACTGAAACTGGATCAATAAGATACAATACAGACTCTAACAAGATGGAGTGTTATATTGGTGACAAGTGGATGATAGTTGCTACAAGTTCACCAAATCTTGATGGTGGTGCTCGTGGTCTTCATATGGGTGGAGCTAATGGTGCAAACAATGTTGAATTTGTTACTATTC
>VMHT01059922.1_pt1 | contig 10558 bp, 6 predicted proteins | sample 4693611 | NCBI WGS metagenome assembly VMHT01 (sample SAMN12280063, study PRJNA550983) | marine metagenome | isolation source: seawater sampled from same location over 5 years 0.02-0.2 micron viral filtrate | place: USA: collected off the coast of southern California halfway between the port... ...
TCAGTATCCTATTAAAGAGTTAGTAAAGCGGTTTGAAGAGGAAGGGGGTATTATGCCCGGAGACTTTGAGCTAATGGATGACGAGTCTCAGTACGACTTTTTTATTAATGAGTTTTTTGACCCAACCCCTACTAGGCAAGCGCCTATTGTTACTGACCCTGACCCTGACCCTGACCCTGATCCTGATCCTGATCCTGATCCTGATCCCAATGAAGATGATGACGAAGATACAACAACAACGGGTGATGAAGATGAAGATACAACTGGAGAAGACGCTGACGAAACTGTAGGTTTTACAGAAGAAGAACAGTCTCTTATACGTGGTTTATTTGCTGACATTATTGGAGAAGCTTCTTTAGCAACAACAGCAGACATTGCAACAGGCGTTACTCAAGTTCTTATTGACTCCGGTATTATTGATGCTGAAGGCAATGTTATTAGACCTGATCTTCAGGGGTCAATCATTACTGCCCTAACAAATGTTGGCATTCTTAATGAAGACGGTCAGTTTATTCAACAAGCAATCCCTGACATTCAAACCGAAGTTCTTGCAGCTTTAACTACTGCTGGCATCTTAGACGAAGAAGGTAACGTGATTCGTCAAGAGGCTGTTGATGTAGAGGGTGGAGTTACTTCTGCCCTACAAGCTCTTGGGGTTGTTGACGCTAATGGACAACTAAGCCTAGACGTAAGCGATAGTGTTTTACTTACTTTGCAGAATGCTGGAATTGTCGACGCCGAAGGCAATGTTATTGAACAGGATGTTTCAGGACAATTCTTAACTACCTTACAAAACATAGGGTTGGTTGATGAAGAAGGGAACATTATTCGACCCGAGGCTGTAGACGTTGAAGGCGGAGTCATGTCTGCTTTACAAACTATTGGCCTAGTAGACAGTGAAGGTCAGTTAGCTTTAGACATACCCGGAAACGTTTTGCTTGCTTTACAGAACGCAGGTATTGTTGATGCCGATGGCAATGTTGTTGAACAAGACATTACTGGTCAGTTCTTAACAACTTTGCAAGGCATTGGCTTAGTTGATGCTGAAGGCAATATTATTCGTCAAGAAGCACCAGACATTGAAGGTGGTGTTATTTCTGCTTTACAGACTATTGGCTTGGTAGATGCTGATGGTCAACTTACCTTAGATGTTTCGGGCAATGTTTTAAGTCTGCTTCAAAATGCAGGCATCGTTGATGCTGACGGAAACGTTATTGAGCAGGATCTTACAGATCAGTTTGTAACAACACTACAACAAGCAGGCGTAATAGACGAAGAAGGCGCTGCATTACTGGCAACTTCAGAAGACCTTTCTAGCTTACGAGATGAACTAATTGCTTCTGGTGTTATTGGCGAAGATGTAACTGTTGCGTCTCAAGCAGATTTAGACAACCTAGTTACTGCTTTAACTGAGTCTGGCTTGCTAGGTGAAGACACAATCTTTGCTACTACTGGCGACATTAGCAGTCTTCGTGATGATCTTGTTGCCGCAGGTTTGATTGGCGAAGGAGCAGATGTAGCTACAGCAACAGACCTTGCTAACTTACGAAATGAGCTAGCCGCTATAGGCTTAATAGGCGAAGGCGCTGTAAGTGTTGACCAAACTGTACGTACAGCCCTGTCAGAGTTTGGGTTTACTGACGCACAGTTAGAGCAGATAGCGGGCGCAATAGACATACCTGCTAACTTAAGTGAAGAACAAATTACTCAGTTGTTTGCAGACGCAGACCTTTCTACAGCAACAAATGTTACTGACGCAGTAAATACAATTACAGACGCAATTAGTAATCTTGGTTTTGCTACGCCAGATAACGTTAGAGACATTCTATCTAACTACGCATTTAGTGAAGCTCAGATAAATCAAATTGTTAGTGCTATGCCAGCAGGCTTACAGCTTACTGATATTGGCACTTTGATTGACACGGCTCTAACGGGCGTTGCTACCTCTGAAGGATTAGAGACAGCAACCACCACAATTACTGATGCTATTGCAGGCTTAAACTTTGCTACAGATGAAGGTGTACGCACAGCATTAACAGAGTTTAACTTTACTGAAAGTCAACTAGATCAAATAGCGGCTTTAATGCCTGATACGTTAACTCAAAACGAATTGACGTTAGCTCTTAATGCCTCGCTAGAAAATGTCCCAACAAATGCAAGCATGGACGAGGCGTTCCTGTCTATAACAAACAGTTTAGCTACAGGCTTTGATGCTATAACAGGCGAAGACGGTGTTCTTGAGCGTCAAGACGTTATGTTGAATGCCATCACGGGACTAGGAGAAGGACAGGAAGATCTTCTTAGAGGGCAAGAAGACATACTAACAGGCGTTGGTGAAGAAAGCCAAAGGCTAGAAGATATTATTATGTCTAGCACTGGGTTGCTTGCTGCAATTGGTGCAGGTGGTCTTGGTGGTGGCGCTCCTGCTAGACCTAGCGCACAACCATATAAAGGTTATTTAGAAAAATTAGACTATGCGCCGGGCATGGTTGAGGCTTTGCCACAACAAAAAGTAGACTACAACAAAGAAGTTGATAGGCTTTTAACTATGGGAATGGGCGGTAAAAAACCGGGAATGCTTGTATGACATATTTAAATTTAGTTAATAACGTACTTCGTCGTCTTCGTGAAGAAGAAGTAACGTCTGTCCAAAGCAACACATATTCTAAAATGGCAGGAGACTTTGTTAATGACGCAAAGCGTATTGTAGAAGATGCTTGGGATTGGTCTGCGTTGCGTACTACTTTAACAATTACTACTACTGATGACATTTTTAATTATGTATTAACAGGTAGTCAAAACAGAATTAAAGAACTGAATGTTATTAACGACACATCTAATTTAATTATGGAGTATCGTCCTGCTAAGTTTTTTGATAAACAGTATTTAATAGAAGATATAATTAAAGGGCCGCCTAAGTTTTTTACTTACAACGGTGTTAACAGTGCTGGTGATACTCAGATTGATGTTTATCCAAAGCCCGATGGTGTGTACACGCTTAGGTTTAACTGTGTTCAACGTAGTGCTGATTTGTCTGCTGATACTGATGATTTGTTAGTACCTGCTATGCCTGTAATGCACTTAGCTATTGCTTTTTTAGCGCGTGAACGTGGTGAAACAGGTGGTACGTCTGCTCCTGAATACTTTGCTATTGCTGATAAATACTTGTCTGACGCTATTGCTTTAGACGCTCAAAAGCACCCAGAAGAAGTAATCTTCTACACGCCGTGAGGTAGCTATGGCTCAACAATTACAAAGCATTAATCTTGTAGCTCCTGCCTTTAAAGGAATCAACACAGAAGATTCTCCGCTGGCACAAGATCCGTCGTTTGCTGATGTTGCTGACAATGCAGTTATTGACAAGCGTGGACGTATTGCGTCTCGTAAAGGTTACAGTGTTATCACAACAAACAAGACTGAGTTAGGTACTGCAAAGATTAGAGCAATCAAGGAGTTTGAAGATAACGCCGGTAACACCAAAGTATTTTCTGTAGGTAACAACAAGATACTTAGTGGCACAACTACGTTAGTTGATGAAACTCCCGGCAGTTATACAATTACTCAAGACAACTGGAAGATGGTTAACTTCAACGACAAGATTTATTTCTTTCAGCGAAGTAACGAACCACTTGTTTATGACGCTGTAGGAGGCTCTGTAGTGACTCTGAGCAGCGTTTCTGGTGCTGCTGGTGTAACTGGGGCTATGTATGGTAACGAGGTATTAGCAGCTTATGGGAGGCTTTGGACGGCTGATTCTGGTTCTGATAGGTCTACTATTTATTGGTCTGATTTATTAATAGGTCATGATTGGTCAGGCGGTACTAGCGGATCTATTAACTTAGCTAAGGTATGGCCTGATGGCTACGACGAGATTGTTGCGTTGGCTGCACACAACGGACTATTGATTATTTTTGGTAAGCACAGCATTGTTGTGTACCAAGGAGCTGAAGCACCAGCAACAATGGCGTTAGCAGATACAGTATCAGGGGTAGGCTGTGTTGACAGAGATACTGTACAATATACAGGTACTGACGTGTTGTTCTTGTCACATACTGGACTAAAAAGTTTTGGTAGAACAATACAAGAAAAGTCAATGCCTATTACAAGTCTTTCTAACACAATTACAAAAGACATTATTGGATTGCTTCAAAATGAGATTGAGTTTTACCGTTCAGTGTATAGCCCAGAAGAAGGTTTTTACCTGTTGACTTTTACAGCTCAAGACACAACTTACTGTTTTGACGTTCGAGGAACACTAGAGAATGGTGCGTATCGTGTAACACGTTGGCCCGGTACAGGCTTTACAGCTTACGGTAGAAAAAACGATGGGGCTTTATTAATTGGTAACGGTGAAGGTATAGGCAGATACTCAGGATATAGAGACAACGGGGAAAAGTATCGCTTTAAGTACTACAGCCCCGGTCTGACCTTTGGTGATCCTTCACGTCTTAAGATACTCAAAAAGTTACGCCCTACTATCGTAGGTGCTAACAGTGCCATTATGTTTCTTAAATGGGCGTATGACTTTGGTACGTTTTTTCAAACTTCAGAGTTTACTGTTGGCAACCAAGTAACAGGTTACTTTAACGAAGACGAGTACAACAGTACGGCAGAATTTACAGGTGGTGATTTAACGTCACGACGTGGAATAAACACTACCGGAGGCGGTGGAGTTATAACAATAGGGTTGGAAGCAGACATAGACGGTTCGGGTTTGTCTCTCCAAGAGATTAACGTATTAGCACTAATGGGTAAAGTACTATGAGTAACTATACGAAGACCACTGACTTTGCCGCTAAAGACAGTCTACCTTCCGGTGACAGCGGTAAAATCATTAAAGGCGCTGAGTTTGAAACAGAATTTGACGCTATATCTACAGCTATCGCTACAAAAGCAAACACAGAGTCACCGACTTTTACAGGCACAGTAACAATTCCTGCACTGACGTTTACGGGCACTCTGTCAACAGGAACAATTGATGGGGGTACATACTAATGGATGACGAATACAACATTGGCACACCATCTGATGTTCTTGGAGCAGGAGCTACGGGAAGTAATCCTATCATGGATGCTAGCAATGCTTTATCAGGAAGCGGTAACGGCTTCTTTGATTTTTTAGGAGGCCTTGCTAACTACGCAACTCAGCCCGGTGTTTTGCTTCCCGGCATCCTTGGTGGTCTTCTTACGGGCGAAGCTTACGGACAACTAAGCGACATAGGAAGAGAATCTTTATTAGGGTTCACCCAAGATGGTGTTGATGTTCCGGGCGCATTAGATCTAGCTCAGATGCAGTTAGAGCAAACTCAGTTTAAACCGTTTACAGTAACAACAGCCACTGGTGCTGGCTTCGGTACTAAGGTTGATCCTATTACTGGAGCGGTTACAACAACCATGGGTCTATCTCCTAACGAGCTAGCAATGCAAAGAAACCTGATGAGCGGCGCTAGCGGGTTCTTTACAGGCGCTACGCAAGATCCTTCTGTTCGCGAAGAAGAGCTGTACGGACAAATTAGAGATGCTACTATGGCTGATGAGCGAGCGGCTCGTCTTGGTTTAGAGGAGCGTTTAGCGGCTCAGGGTAGGCTTGGTGTTAAAACAGCACAGTTCGGTGGTACACCTGAGCAGTTAGCTATGGAGCGAGCGCAACAACAAGCTATGGCGCAAGCAAGACTTGGTGCGGCACAGCAAGCACGTCAAGAACAAGTTCAGCAAGCAGCTCTTGGTCAGCAGTTCCTCGGCGCTGGTTACGTACCACAGCAACAACTTCTTGCGGCTACTCAGCCTTCACAACAGTTGGCGGCGCTACAACAGCAAGCACAGCTACAAGGTGCTGGGTTGTTTGGCGAAGCGGCTATGTCTGGCTTAGAAGCAAGATTGATTGCAGAACAAGCAAGAGCAAACTTGTTAGGTCAAATGGGTACAGGCTTGTTAAGCGGTGCGTTTACGCCACAGCAAACATCGCCTACATCATCAATGATTGGCGACTTTCTTCGACAGCTTGGGGGTGGTGACTAATGGCTAAGTTTTCACAAGCATTTTTACAGGGTCTGTTACAGCCTTCCTATCAACAAGGGTTGTTTACTGCGGCACAGCAGGCGGCACAACTTCCTGCGCAGCTTCAACAACAAAAGCAGCAACAAGAAGAATTACAAAGATTTGATAAAACTACTCAAATAAGTGGGCAAGGTGTTGCAGCAGCGCAGCAAGGTGATGTTAGTGCTTTAACTAACCGTATTGCAGAACTTCGTAGGCAAATGTCTAAAGCGACTACGCTACAAGAAAAACAAAGAATACGTCAAGAAATGGATAACCTTCAGCGTATGAGGCCCGGTGCAGAGCAAGTTGCAGTTGGTAACAAAGCGCGTTCTATTGTTCAAGGTGAGCAAGCACTACAAGATGCGTCTTTAGTTGGCCCTGCTAGAGTAGCTATACAACAAAGATTAGAAGAATTAAAAAAAGATCCTGAAGCTATGCGTCAATACAATCAATATAAAATGGACGAGTGGAGAACGGGACAGGCTCAAAAGCAGATGGAAGCTGAACAGTGGTTAAACAACAACTCTCCATCTATTGATCAAGCTATACAAGATAACGATATAGAGTCCGTGCAGCAAATTATTCTAGAGGCTGGTGAGTTTAGTGAAGCGGCACAGTCTTATGTGAACACATCTATTAGAAACGCAGAGTCTATGGCTCAGTTTCAAGAAAATAGTTTAGAAAGAAAAAAAGCGCCTAGTGTTGACTTTTACGAGAAACAAATAAACGATCTTCCTAAAGAAGTTAAAGCGTTTCTTACTCCTACATTAACAGCATACAGAGAAATATCTAAGTCTTGGAATGGAGAAAACTGGTCAGTATCCGGTTCAAGGGCAAGAGCAGCACAACTAGAAAAAACTTTACAAACTGAAATAGCAGCTATTAACAGAAGCATGGCTATCTCAGACTATCGAGTTAAACAGAATGAAGAGGCTGATAAAAGAGATAGAATTAAAGCATTAGAATTAAAAATAGATACTCCTATGGATAACTCTTATATACGAGAAGCGCGGATTTATGAGTCTGCTTTGTTGAAAAAGGGTGAAGAACTTTCTGAAGCAAGAGTAGAGGCTAGAGCTGATCAGATGTATCAGAGAGACAGAAAAGGACATATTGAACAGCTTGCTGCGTTGGAAGGAAAAACTAGAGAAGAAGCCGAAATAAAAGATGATGGGGGTTTTAGTGTTAAAGTAAACGGACAGGTTACTACGCGTACTATGGTACAAGAAGCTGTTGCGTTACAAGGTTTAGAAAAAACTAAAAGAAAATTAAAAGATAAAGGATTAAACGATCAACAAATTAAATCTTTATTAGGTGAAGACATGAGTGAATCTGCGCCGACACAAGAAGAGTTAATAACTCGAAGCGGTTTAATTAATCCTGAAAGAGCTAAATTAAAGTTACAACAAGGGTTGACTCAATGAGTAACTGGTTATTAGAAGACGAGGCAGAAACAAGTAATTGGCTTCTTGCCGATACAGAAGAAGACGCAGATTACAATGCTTTTCGTTCTGCCACTACAGGGTTTATTGAAGCCGCTGTTGGTGCTGGTGATGAGCTTGATGCAACTGTTCGTCTTCTATCAGGTGAGGCCGCTAACTGGGGTGAGGCTATAGAGCAGTCACGTGCAGAACTACGTGCGTTTGAAAAGGCTAATCCTAATGCGTCACAGACTATTGACATAGTAGGTTTCGGTGCGGGTCTGTTTATACCCGGCGCAGGTATTGCAAAAATCGCACAAGCAGGTACTAAGTTAGATAGAGCATTAAAGGTGGGCGGTATAGGTGCTGCTGAAGGTGCTGTCTATGGCTTCTTAAGCGGTGAAGGTGAAGATAGATTATCAGAAGCAGGTGTCGGTGCCTTGGCCGGAGGTGCTTTAGGTGGTCTAGCTGGTGCTTACTTAACAAAGAACGTAGATGAAATACAAGAAGCAACCCGCAAACTTGACGCTCAAACATATAAAGGTAAAGGCAGTTTTATAGGTGGCGAGCAAGGTTTTGTTAACGTAGGTAGAGCAAAAGAGTCTAACAGGCCGGGAGTCACTTACGATACCAGCACAGCTGCGCGAAAGGTAAAAGATATTAAAGACGACGCTGTTATTATTGAGCAGCCAACAGGCGAAAGCGGTGTAGTCGGTAATGTTTTCTTAAGCACTAGAGACTGGTTCGTTAAGAACGTAGGTGAAAGGGCTGCTAGGCTTGCTGAAGATGCTGAGATAATGATACGTCATGATCAGAGAGAAATTGACGAGATTTTTGACACGTCGTTTTTAGATGCTGCTGAGTTGTTTGATACTAACAAAGCATTAAAGTCTTTGTCTTTACGTATGAACAAATCTATTAAAGAGGACCGTCGTGTATCTTGGGATGATTTTATAGAAGCGGCTAGAACACCTCAAGAAAAAGACATAGTAAGAAGACTTGAAGAGCAGATTAAAACTCTTCAAGGTAATGACTTTGTTAAGCAAGGCGATATTGATTACTTTCCTACAAAAGCATTAGAAGACATAGGAACAAGCACTGCTAGGCCGGATGCTTACGATAATCCTATTAAAGCACTTAAAGAATATGCTGAAGATGTTTCTTCTGCTAGAGCATTAGCGGCTCGCTTTGGTATTGACGTTAAAGACTTGCGACCACCTAGTCAGAAAAAAGGCGAGAGTCGTTTGAATGTTGTTATTGAGGCTATTGAAAAAGAAGCTAAAAAACAAGGCGCTTCAGCAGACGTATCTGCTAACTTAGCTAACGGCCTTAGGTCTCAGCTGATTGCTTCCAAACAAGGCGGTAATACAGCAGGCGCTGTAGCTAGGCGAGTAACTTCAGCTACTTTATTAGCTAACCCAATGAATGCCGTGTTGAACTTAGCGGAAGGTGTTACTGCTCCTATATATCAAAACGGTGTTGTTGCTTGGTCTAAAACATTGCCTAAAGCTATATTATCTACACTTAATGAACAATTTGGTGTTACCCGCAAGGGTTGGTTATCAAATAAAGAGTTAGGTTTAGATAAAGACTTTATGGGTGAAATTGCTAATGCTGGTAAGAACGCCATGAATGATGCGGCTGAGTCTGCTAGTTGGACAAAACTTAACGAGAAATTTGTAGGCGGTGTCGATTATCTTGGTAAGCAACTTTATAAATACTCAGGTGTTCAGACTGTTAACAGAATGGGGCAAGAGATTTTAAGTAATTCAGCTGTTCAGCGCGGTATGGATCTAGCCAAGGACGGTTCAGAAAAAGCACTGGCTAAACTAAGAAAGCATGACGGTATGCGAGGACTCACGGAAAGCGAGTTTAAATCTACTGTACAAGCTCTTAAAAATAAAGACCTTTCTAATCCTTGGATAATTAACTTTGCTGGCGCTTCAATGAACAAGTGGCAGCCTGTTAGCGCAAGTACGATGCCTAAGTCTTTTCATGACAACCCTAACGGACGTATGGCTTACAGCATGTTGTCTTATATGAATAAACAAATGAACAGTTTACGTAACGACGTTGGGCAGAACATACTACGTGCAAAAGAAAAAGGGCTAAACAGCAAGGAAGGTGCGGAGGCTGCTAAAGAAGCAATGTTTAACTCAGCTAAGTATGCGGCTTTGTTTGGTGTTACTGCTGGCGTATGGGACGACTTTAGAAAAACACTGGATCTGTCTAACGATAAAACAGTAGAAGACTTGTTAACTCCTGAAGGTATTAGTTCTGCTATGTGGAATCAAGTATGGTCTAACGTTAGCAGTGGTGTCATAAATGTAAGAGCGGAAGAGTATGGAGGACAGCCTATAGAGGTTGTACCTGCTCCTATATCTTCTGCATACAGATTAAGTAGTGGTTTGTTTACAGCGGGCGAAAGAGCAGTAACAGGACAGCCTGAACCGCTAACTCCCTTGTTACGTGCAGGACAAACTTACGTTCCCGGTGCTGCCAACGTAGATAGGGTTCTTCGTATGACAACAGGGGAACGCTTGTTTGAAAAGTTAGGACTGTTAGACGACTAAATCTCGCAGTTGTTACCAGTACAGGCTAACGTCTGTGATCCTTCAGTCATGTCAGAGTTTTCAGAGATGTTCCACTCAATAGTCTCTGGAAACTCTTCCTTCAACTTCTCATAAGTCTCTAAGTCAATAGGCTCATAAGGTGCTTGTTGATAGGTATGCTCTGAGTAAGGCAAGAATGATATACCACTGATCTTGTCGAACTTGTTATACAACCACTGACCTACCTCAAGAAACTCATCGTCACGATAGTAACAAGTCATTGACGGTTTGTGTTCGCACCAGTAGTCCTGATAAATCTCCCATAGTTCTAACTGTTCCATAGCACCCATCTCAGAGGCCACTACAGCGCCTTCAGGAGACTTTATAGGGAAGCTGAATACCTTGGTACTGGGTGACATTACATCGTCCTCTACAGGGATTCCTGCAGCTTCTAGGACTTGGCAGAGGGGGTCTCTTGAGTCTGCTCTAACTCGTCTAATGTATTGATCTGAGTATCTAGGGTGGATGCCAGAAGCAGAATCAACCA
>VMHT01106695.1_pt1 | contig 10557 bp, 15 predicted proteins | sample 4693611 | NCBI WGS metagenome assembly VMHT01 (sample SAMN12280063, study PRJNA550983) | marine metagenome | isolation source: seawater sampled from same location over 5 years 0.02-0.2 micron viral filtrate | place: USA: collected off the coast of southern California halfway between the port... ...
AAAGTTGGTGGCAGCAGTCTTCGAGGGAAAATGAGTGCGCAACAATGGGCGATGGCTCGTGTGTATAGCTTTATTATGAAGCAGAAAGGCACGTGGCAAAAAGCCGATAAAGATTTAGCAGATAAAGTGAAAGCAAAAAAAATTAAAGGTTTTATGAGATAAGTTTCTTTTTAATAATTTTTTATATTTGTAATCATTATAAAGAATGAGCAGTTATGGAGGAGAAGCACCAGCACCTGAACCAGCACCAGTATCTGAGGGGAGTCCCCCCCCTGCAAAGAAGAAGCGTGAAGGAGTAAAGATGACAGATAAACAGAAGGCCGATTTAACGAAACATATGGCAAAAATGACAAAGGGCGGAATGAGTCCTAGTGAGGCTAAGTCGCATAGGATGAAGATGATGGGTCGTATGCGTAAGGGTATGACTGTAGGAAAGGCCCATAAAGATATTATGAAGTAAATTAAATTTGATTATTTATAATTTTTTTATATCAATAATTATAAAGAATGCCAGACCTCAAACCAGAAGATGAAGGATATGTGAAACCATTTAAGAAACCAATTCTAAGATCGAAAGAAGAAGTCAAATCCTTCTGTGTCGAATATTTGAAAGGATATCCAGATGATGTGCCGATGATTCGTAAAGCAAGGAGCCGTTGGGTCTGGAGGACAGCGACTCAATGTGCCGATGATGAAGCTACAAAAGTTGCGATGGACGCTTTAATTAAAGAACATTACGGCGTCGCAGCCGTAAAAGCCTAAACCGAAGGTGAGCTGTGCTAAGAGCCTAATCAAAAGTTAAACAAACATATTTCTTTTGAATATTAAAATTATTATTAAGTGAACTTTTATCAATTTTTTTTTGTTCTAATTCTTTTTGAATTTTTTGTGATATTTTTATTTCAATTTTATTTCTTATTTTTTGATCATTATTTAATTCATCAATTGCTCTGCGACATGTTGGGATATCACCATGATTCGCTACTAATAAACCTTTTTGATAAATTTCATCAATATCATTAAAATCACTTAATGCTATTGAATGACCATTTCTTGAATAATGAATCAATTTTTTAGCAAGAGTTATCATTTGACCTTTTTCTCTGTAATTTAAATCAATATTTGGTTTATCATTTTCTAAATAGCTTAGAAGATCTTCTGATGAATGAAAATCATAAGAAGAACAATATTCAATTTCATTATTTATTAAATAATTCTCTAATTCATTTTGAAGATCTTTCTTACTTAAAGAAGCTGGATCATCGATATTCATTTCATATGTATCAATAAATTCAAGTAAATCTTTTTTGGTGAATGTTTTATTTATCATATTATTAAGAACAAATAAAAAAAAAAAAATCTTGAACTTATATATAATGAATAAAATTGCTTTCTGTGTGCCGACTACTTCAAATAAAAGAAACTGGACAATAGCAGAAGAAACCGATTTATGGAGAGTATTATTCACTGAATTAACTAATCATTTACCAACTAATTCAGATATCACAGTATTTGTTGGATATGATCATGATGACAAAGTATGGTCCGATGATGAACAAAGAATGAAATGTAACGCTGTCTTTGATAAATTCAAGATTGAATGGACTAAATTTGGTGATGAAGTGAAAGGCAAGCCAACTTGGATATGGAATGATTTAGCCAAGTTCGCTATCGATGAAGGTTTTGAATATTTAAAGATTTTAGGTGATGATATCAGATTGCCAAGAGATACTGCATGGCTCAGTTGCTTTATTAATAAATTAAAGAAAAATCAAAATATAGGATTTGTCTCAGGTTGGAGTAACAATGATGCTATACCGACTCAATTTTTAGTACATAAAACTCATGTAGAGATCTTTGATTGTATTTATCCAAAAGAAATCCCAAATTGGGGATGCGATGACTATTTATATCAGGTTTATCCTAAAAAATTCGGACAATGGTTAAAGACTTACCCATTATTAAATGTAGGAGGTGAACCAAGATACGAAGTTATATTTAGTGAAGATTTTGTCAGAGCAGTCGTTAGAAGGCACAAGCCAAAATTAAATAGATTTTTATCGTCAAAATAAAATCAAAATGAATATAAATATGGCTAGCAATATAATTAAACAAAAGCCGATTGACAAGGCATTTGAAAAAATAGCAGAATTAAAGATATTGATTAATAATCAAAATAAGCTTATTGAAAGTATGTCTGATGTAATGCTTGAAATGTCAAATCAATTAAAGGACTTAAAGGATTTTAAAGAAAAAGAAGTTGTTGAAAAAGAGAAGGCTAGACAAGGTTGGATATTTTAAATTTTTATATCTCTATTAAATATAAATGTCAATTCTTTTACATGGTGATTGTTTACAACATATGAAATCATTAGATGATAATTCTGTCGATTTTATATTCTGTGATTTACCCTACGGACAGACGTCGTGCAAGTGGGATATTATTGTCCCTTGGGAACCATTTTGGAAAGAGATTATGCGAATCAAGAAATTAAATACTCCTGTCTTTTTCACAACTACAACCAAGTTCGGAGTTGAATTAATAAATAATTCTCCGAAGAAGATGCCCTTTCGCTGGGATCTTGTATGGGTTAAATCTGCCCTTGCTGGATTCTTATCAGCGAAAAAGATGCCCATGCGAAAGCACGAAATGATTTATGCTTTCTATGAAAAGTTGCCCATGTATGACTTATCGAGTCATCAGCACAAATTACTTAAACCGCAATTAGATAGAAAGGGCAAATGTTATAATAGTCAAGGTTCAGAAAGTAAGGATAGTAATATAATAAGTGAAAAAAAATCATATAATCCTCCTCTGCCTACATCAATTGTGAAAGAAGAAAAGCAGATGATGCCGAAATGTATGTATGGTGACCTGCCGAAAACTGGAGAAGGGACTGATGCTCATTCAGCACAATATGATCCTCCTCTCCCTACAAGTATGCTTGAAATAAAATCGACACGAGGCAAACATTCAACCGAAAAACCAGTTGCTCTTATGGAGTGGTTATTGAAATATTTTTCAAAGGAGGGTGATGTAGTATTAGATCCTACAATGGGTTCTGGATCTACAGGAGTAGCCTGTAAGAATATGAATCGTAATTTTATTGGAATAGAAAAGGATGATGAAATCTATGAAGTTGCTGTGAATAGGATTGAAAATTAAAAATCGAGAAAATTAAACTTTTTAATTCATTATGTTCAAGTGCGTATATTTTCGCAAAATTATTTTCTATTAAGTAATTATAAATGTCAACAAACGATCTCCTAGAAAACGAAAACGAGCAAATTAGAATTGGACGAGTTTATAAATTAACAAGCTCTAATTGTGATAAATGTTATATTGGTTCATCTAAATCACCGTACGTATCTATCAGATTAGCACATCATCGACAGCATCACAGAAAGGGTGATAAAGATTATCAAGGATTATATGACAATGGAGACCCTGATTGTGAAATTTTAGAAACGATTGAATTCAAGTTAGGTGAAGAATGGAGACTTCGAGAACGTGAACAATTTTGGTCAGATGAAAATAAAGATAACAGAATCAATATTAGAAAATGTTATTTATCACCTGAACAGAAAAAAGAACAAAGAGATATTAGAATTAAAAAATATCATCAAAGCGAAAAGGGTAAATTATCAACTAGAAAAGCAAATATTAATTTTAAGTTGAAATATAATCAGAATGTATCACCAATAAAGCGAAGAGATCTTCTAGATGAACTAGAAGAAATTAATAACAAACAGCAGGCTTTGAGGGCCTCCCCATCATTGGGCCTTTCTTCTTAGGGGCAATAAATATGCCTTCTGTATCACCATCAGGATCGATTTGTTTAAGTTTCATTAAACACATCATAGTCATACAAATAAATTCATTATCTTCACTGAATTCAAAATTTTTAAATTTATGCAAACCTCTCCAAAATGTTTTTTTTATTACTTTTAATTTTTGAGCTTCTAATGCTTCTTTCAATAGACGATCTCTTTGAATATAATAATCATCGATAGTTCTCTTGCCAAGAGGCAATGAACCAATGATATTATTTTCAAAGTAAAAAACTAATGAACCTTTTTTGCCTGAATAAATAACCATATCTGTCATTAATAATAGTTGTTATTTATTTAAATTACTTCTCAATAAAATCTGGATAAAGTCGGAGATTAACTCTTGGAGTCTTATATGAACCATTTGGTGATCGAGGATATTGATCGCCATTTTGACACCAATCCTCAGGATATCTCTGTTGGTGACCTTCAACCAGTAAAGCGTAAAATTGTTTCGTGCTAGGGATATTCTTACTTTGTGCGAGACTCGTAATAATATTATTCTTCAGGCACCAATCTTTGAAAGCTTGATATAACTCTCTACAAGAACTATGGGCTACATGATAAATTTGTTTAGTCATAGAGCATCTTACTTTGATATGAACATTAGACCAAATACAGCATTTTTGAATAAAATTTTCAAAATTAGCCATCTTCATATCTTGTAGTTCTTCATCAGAAGTTACAGAGTGATCATCTGCTGGTGGGATATCTGGGACTTCACCAGCAGGATTTGGACCATCATAAATATTATTTTTAAGTTCATCATTTACATTTTGTAGATCTTCTACTTGTCTTTCTAATTCAGAGATTTTTTCATTTTTTTCTTTGATTGTAGTTTCATTTTTGATAGAAATTTCATCGTGTAATTCATCATTGCCTTTATGAATAGCGTCAATCAGCTTTTCGTACTTACAATTAATTTCTTTAATTACATTTTTATCCTTTTTGATCGATTCTTCGAGATCACGAATAATATCAATTAGACATTGATGAGGGAGATTATTGAAATCAACATGTTTCATAAGAGATTGCATCGTTTGAGTTGATAGTGACATATTTTTATTACAATTAATATTATTGTCTAATGTTTAAGTCATTTATATTTATCTGCGTAGAAATGAAATTAGGCTAAATACGCCTAAAAAATGGTGAAAAATGCTAATATTTTGTTCAAAAGTAAATTAGGATGTTCTGAATTATAGTTTCAACTCTAAAACTCGAATTTTTGATCAAAATTAGGCTAAATACGCCTAATTACTTAAAATTAAAATATATATAGTAAATATAAATGGATTTAGTTAAGTTAGACAAAGTTGAAAGAAATAAAATATGGGATGCTATGATTGAAGCAGAGATTATCATAGAAAAACCAGAATGTAAAAAATTAAAAATGGCTCAGTATGATTTACATAAAAGATTAAATAATAGTAATACGATTCAATCAACCCAATTGATGCGAACAATATTATTCTTTTATGATAAATATCATAGTATAAGAAAAATATTTCAAGATAAATTAAACAATAAAGAAAAACATATCAAAGAATTAAAGAAAGATATTGAAAAATTACAAAGACAAAATGCATCATTATTATCTAATGAAAATTATTATAAAGATCTTTTAAATGAAAGCAGAGATGAAGCCGATAAATATAAAAGAGCTAATAAAAAATTACAAAATGAAGCAGATCAATCGTGCAAGGCAGCACCTGACAAAATCGATTTTTATGGTCCAGCGATATCGTGTATTGTAAAAGGTGAGCCAGTTGATAGTGATGAAGATTAAATTGAATAGGATTGCCAAGCTTCTTGATAGAATCTGAATTCATCTGCATCACCCCCCTTGTCTGGGTGTGCTTTAAGTATCGCAGATCTATATGCTTTTTTCATATCTTCATGTGAATCTGATTTTTTTAAGCCAAATACAGAATATGGATAGTCAGTATCAGGATCGCCAAAATCAGTGATATCTGCTTTTTCATATTTATATTTAAATTCATCATAACCATTGAAATCATCTTCAAAGAAATTTTGATATTGCTCTTTATAAAAATCATAATTATTTTCTTTCTGTGTAAATCTACAATCATATCCGTCATAATGTGACGGCAGATCTTTTGGCCTTGCTCCGCCAGTATTCATTGAAAACATAAACGGATAGGCAATATTTGGGTCTTTCATAGAACAATAAATAAATTATAGATTATTTTTTAGATAGTTTATTTTTTTCGCTAAAATCGAAAACATCTCTTTCTTTAACTTCTTTCTTTTTTTCAAGTTGTTTTTTAATATTCAATTCTTTTGTATTAAAATGAACTGATTTTGATTCTTGTGCTCTTGAAGTATCTGGATGAACATACGTCTTTTTCTTTTTCGGCATTATTATTAATTTATCAAATAAAATTTTTTTAACCTTTCATATTATAAATAATGAGTCTTCTAATTACTTCTTCAGCGGAATTTGATGAAACAAATCAAATGGGAGTTGCGATGCCGTTTCAATACAGAAACAATTTAAAAAATCCTCTCGAAATACCACCGAACTCAGAGATAGCGGTTGAGAGTATTAAATTAGAGCGTCAGGCAGTTCTAGATTATGGAAATTCTAATACGACCAATTTTTGGTTTGGTGAAAGATTAGCCTCATCGGCTTCTTATGATACTCAAACATCGTACTTCATACCATCAACCAATGATATTCTGGGTAGTAAATCACCAGCTGAATTTGCTGATGAATTTACTCTTTTATTAAAAGATGTTTATTCACTTCACCCTGATATCGCATCGGACAAAATTACAGTTACGATTAAAACGGACGCTACAACTGGAGCATTTGCTGGATTTTTATATCAGATACCTCAGGCAGGATCGCCAGCTACTTCGCAAGTGCCAGCAGCAGGAGTCGAATTATCTGAAATATCTGGGTCGCCGGCAACATGGAACGGAACAACTCTTGCAGCTGGTGAAGAAGATTGTTTCGCACAATTATTGCCTCAAGGGAGCGAAGGCGGACCTCTTTCATTACATAGTGGCTCGTTGACATTTACAGGATTAAATTCTGCGTCTACGACGGTTGTTGGTCTTTCAAGGCCATTTTGTTTTAATAAGGATAGGGGTGAATTTCAAGGCTGGGCAGGTAATGACCAACTAAATTCATTTGATGATGACAGCCCCTTTGGAGCTTGTGTTGGTAAAAAGGGTCTTGGTACATATCGTGAAGTATTTATGGATTATGCTCTCGTATGTGATCCAGATGATGGTATATCATTACACAATTACAAAGTAGGAGTTGAAGGAGGACTGCCAAGAATGGAGGAGATTCAATATTACAATAAAAATGCTGGAGCTCTCAATATTAATAATGGAGATAACTCTTCATTTGCTAGCGGAGCACGTCTACCTGCAGCGCAAATTGGTCCTGTCACCTTCACTGTTACGAATGAAAAGGTAGCAATATCAGTATCTGGTAAGCTTCTTGTTGATGTTATTAAAACCAATTCTGCTTCATATAAAGATCAGGTCCCAGCACCAACGAGTATCGCAAATTGGAAGATGTATCCAACAGTTTATTTAACAGATAAAAGTGATAGCGTTAATATCACAAATTATTCTTGCAGAACAGATTCGAACATACATAAAAATTATCCTGAAAACTCTTGGATAGCCAGAACAAAAATTCAAACATTATTGCCCCTTGTTCGTGATGATAGTCAGCAAGATCTGATACAAGCTGGCACTTCTCAAGAGTTCACGCCTCCATGGAACGATGCTTTCAATTGGAATCAGAGTGTTTATAATAGAATGATTATGCGACCTCTTACAAGTAATCTTGCTAGTCAAGTGATTCGTGATTATAAAGGTTTGGAGTCAAATTCTATTATGGAGGATTATGAAAATATATTTATTATGGGACAGAATGATCGTTATATTGATCGTCGTATTCAGTCTTGGCAAGCGAACTCTGCAAATGTATTAGGATTTGAACCATTGTCTATTAATATTAATTCTGGGATGATCACCGGAGCCTATGATGGAGCATCATTCAGTAGCGTTGTCAAACCAAAGACAACCAGTCGTCAATCATCATTTGTTCGTGTGCCGACTCTAACCCATGAAACATATAATATGAATACTGGAGCCCCATCGAAGATCTTATATCAAGTGCCGAGATTTGATAATAGTGGAGCAGAGACTGGAGCCTTATATTTTCAAAATGGCGATAAAACATTTATTGATTTAAAGAATGCTGCCTCGTTAAGAGTCACAGATTTAGATGTTCATATGGTTCGTAAAGATGAAAGATTTGTAGAGGATCTTACAGGGTCTACTGAGATAGTTTTTATTGTTAGACAGAAACGTTAAAGATAGTTGAAGATAGTAATAAAGACAACTAAACGCCATAACTATCATAATCTATCTTTTGTATCTTTTACTATTAATTATTAATTTTTTTTTCTATTGATTATCATAAATGGATAAAATTCTGCCTGTAATAAAAATGCCAGAAAAAGAGCCTGAAGCTGAATTAGCACCAATGACAGGTCATAGGCTGCCAGATATGCCAAATGATAATCAATTAATTCAAGATATTATTGAAGACAATATGGCTGGACAGCAAGAGTCGGAGCTGTCACCAGAAATCGATGGTGATGATATCATTCAAGTTGACGAAAGAATCATACCATCAGAAGATGATGTATTTAATGAACCTGCCCCTCGCCTCAGGCCCTCCTCCGGTGGGCCGCCAGCTGTAGCTCCAGTAAGACCATTAGAAGAAGATGAAGAATCTCTCGATGAGCAGTCTCTGGAGTACACACCAAAAAAAGGTAAAAGAAAATATGTCCGCAAAGCACCAATGAGTGACAAACAGAAAGCTCATCTAGAAAAAATCAGAAAGATCTCATTAGAAAAACGAGCACAAAAAAAATTAGAAAAAGAAGAAGATAAAAAACGTAAAGAAGAAGAAAAAGAAGATTTAAGAATTCAAAAAGCTCAAGAAAGACTTCTTGTCAAACAAAAAAAAGAACAAGCTATAATAAATCAGGACAACTCGCCAGGCTCGCTCGGCCCACCATCACCTCAGAAGGCACAAAGAGCCCAGCAAGGGGCAATGTTTACACAAGCTGATATGGAGAAGGCTATGTATTCAGCAATTTCTTCATATGAAACAATTCGAAAAAAAGAAAAAGCAGATAAAAAACAACAAGAACTAGCAAATGCTCGTGAAAATCAAATGCGAAGAACTCTTGAAGCGGCCATCAGACCTCAAGCACCTCCTGACCCTTGGCGTCAGTTTTTTTCATAAAAAAAATAATAATATAATTAATTATAAATGGAATCAAACGTGCCTAGGATTTACCCTGTCAAGCCACCGCCGAAAGAAAAACCTAGAAAGGTGACTCACCCAAATCTGCCTGAACTCCCTTGCATTATGTGTCTCGTAATGCCTACAAAAAGCGGAAAGAGTACAATATTAAGTAATCTTATTCTGCGTGATGAATTTTATAAAGGGGCAATGGATAATATAACTATTATGAGCAATACTATCGATCAGGATGTCACATCAAGATTCTTACGTGAAGCTTGTGATACATATACTGGATATGATGATATGGTTTTGGCTGGGATCGTCGATCAGCAAAAAAGATTTGATGACGATGACAGACCATTTATTGGTATGATTTTTGATGATATCCTTGGTTCAGTCAAAAGAAACAGTTATTTAAATCATTTAGTTACAAGATCAAGGCACTATGGAGTTGGTCTTCTAGCAGTTTCAGTTCAAAGTTTCAAAGCTGTTGGACCGACAATAAGAAATAATACAAATGCTTTTATCTGTGGTAATCTTCAAAATATGTCTGAATTAGATAAGATCTCTCAAGAATTTTCAGGGATGTTTGGAGGTGACGAAAAATTTAGACAGATTTATCACAAAGCAACTGAACAACGATACGATTTCTTATATTTAGATTTACAGAGTAATCCAGCCAGAGCATTCAGAAATTTTGAAGATCAAATTGCCGAGGGTGAAAATTTAATGTTCGGCGGAGAAGTAAAAAATAAAATACCTGATTAAAATTAAATTATTATATTCTTTATAAAGAAGATGGACATGTATGGTTATTCAAACTCTCTTTCACAAGGGAACTCATTCAATGCAAAGACTAAAAATATGAATGATGGTATTCTGCTTGCCAATCAAAAACTTCAAGATAAATACGACGCAGCCGTGAAACAGAAACCAAATACACTCAGTAGCGATGATTTGGGAGAAAAAGAAGATGAAGCAAAAGCTGGAGTATTTGATGGCAAGTCGTCGATATCGGCTCTTACTGGAGTAGGTGAATTATCAATTGGTATTAAAAATAAAGGTTTAGCAGGTTATATGGGCGATGCGACTAAAGGCCGTCTTAATACAATTAAAAATACAGCAAGTAGAATCGGTGAGGGCAAGCCACCGCCTGACCCAACCGTTGGATTCGCCAACGCTGAGGTTGATAAAGATGGTATTATTACAACTGATACTGCTACTGGTGATTTTGCGAAAGCAGGTGACGTAGCCGCCGATGCGAAGGCAGCAGCAGGAGATGAAATCGAAAGTTCAGGTCTTGGTGCCAAGATTATTAAGAAAGGTCTTGGATTAGCAGGGGGCAAGGCGTTAGGTGAGGCTGGTCTCACAACAGTTTCAGAGATTGGTGGCAAAGTCGCTGGTGATTTTGGCGG
>VMHT01130229.1_pt1 | contig 10557 bp, 10 predicted proteins | sample 4693611 | NCBI WGS metagenome assembly VMHT01 (sample SAMN12280063, study PRJNA550983) | marine metagenome | isolation source: seawater sampled from same location over 5 years 0.02-0.2 micron viral filtrate | place: USA: collected off the coast of southern California halfway between the port... ...
TGCATAATGCAACTGTTGCCTAAGTATGCCTCATGACTACTTATATAGTCATTAGTATATGTTATATAAAGTTGGTTGTCAACTAAAAAGTTTATTAAAATCGTAATTATTAAAATTACTTTCGAATGTTTCCTCCCATTCTTCACTAACATCTGTATTTTCACTTGCTGTAGCTGTGAGCTTTTTGAACAGTGAATTAATTGCTTGTACTCCTGACATCATAACGGCTTTGTCTTTAACACGTTCCATCATCAGGTCGCTCATTCTAGTCAGCAACTGACTTAACTGACCCTCACCTTTTTTTGCAAAGTCAATGGAGTTACCTAAGTATTCCATAACTACTGCAATTTGATTTTCCTTAGGCATGTTTCCAAAACTGCTCAAGTTCATTGGATTCTCAGGATCAGATTTTACATTAATACCCTTGCGTAGTGATACTGTATCCATTTTAGCTATAGTATCTACAAGACTATCCATGGTCTCTTTTGCAAAGTCATCAGCTTCTTTAAGTGCTTTCATCTCTTTGACTAATGCATTTACATATGGTAGTGCTTCATCTAAACTTTCATCAAATGTACGCACTGTAAACTGACTACGAAGTTTATTACGGTCAGTTTCGTTAATTTTAACTTCTTTTGATTCAAACTTTTCTTTTGTTTCGTTGTAGCACTTACAACCTTTAAGTTTGTTAATTGATTCTCTAATACTAGCAATACGGTTAGAAACTGCTTCTACAATATCTGCTGTATCTTCGTTAACCAAGCCGTTACGAAGACTATATTTTTTAAATTCTTTTAGTTTATTAAGTTCATTACACTGTTCTTGAATATGTGTTCCAAAATCGTCATATGGCGTGCCACCTTCTTTAACATGACGTAGCATAGCTCTGCCGCCTGCTAAATTGTTAGTTGGCATCTTATAACGTTCACCTTCTGCATTTTCAATATAGATAGCACTAATATTTCTGCTTCTACTGCCACGTGATTCTTCGTTAACTGCTTTTGTGTGTTTAATAATAAGTTTAGCATTTTCTAACTGTTGATAACTGCTCTTACTACTACCATATGCGGCTCCAATGCCTTCTTGTACTTGTTTCATATCTCTCACCTTTTGTGCTTGGTAATCTTGGTCTTTAGGTTTTATTGCTTTAGTAAAACTTTTAAGTGTATATTCAACTATGCTTTTATTTGCTAAATTTTTTAACAATGCTAGTGTATCCTTAAACTCGTCGATATCTGTGTTAGCATTAATGCTTACTCGTATTTCACGTTTGGTATCAGTTTCATCTAAGTTAATCATACTACCTAAGCTAGGAATATAAAAACGTCTAGCGGCTGTTGGATCTATCGTATTTTCACCTTCATCGGTAAAAATTTTAATGTTATGCCCGTTGCCTTTAAGTATCTTAAAGATATCTTCTGCAATTTTTTCGCCACTAATCATACTAAAGTTCCTTTAATGTATTTATGTTAGAAACACAAATGGCATGGGGTCAACTGACTCTTCATCTGAGAAACTATCTTTTAGTTCATCGTATGCATTTTCATCATACTGTGCTACCTGCTGTGCAATGCGTACTACCAATACACATGCCATTACCAGATCATCTGTTTCGCCTTCTTTTGCACTAAAACTGCTACCCCTAGCAATAAATGTTTTAATCTCTCTTAACAATGCACTGCTGGCAATTTCCATTCTATCTGTTTCAACCCATGTTTTAAGTTTACTACATGCCGCCAGTTTGCTTTTGTTTGTAGTAGTAAAGCCTTTTCTGAAAGCTCTATTAGCACTGCGAGGTTGACTTATAAACTGTCCTGGTATATTGTCCTCGCCCATTTCATTTATTACAACTAGTGCGGCTTCTCCTAGTGTATTATTTTCTACACTCCAGTATATTTCACTATCAGGTGCTTGTTCTTGTACTTCTAATAGCATTTGCCTAAGTATTCGTATTTGTTCTGTAACACTAGTTTTGTTGTGCATCCACTCTGCAACTTGTTTCATTCCTGGTAGTTCGTACACTTGTATTGCGGCATTGTCACCACCTGTCCCTAAACTTGGATCTAGTCCAGCAACATAGGTTTTACCTTTCACAATATTTTTATACCAACGTACTTGTCCTGTGCGTTTGTATACATCTTTGCTTTCCATTACAGCAAGTTTCAAACTGCTGATTAATGTTTCGTCATATGCAATAAATTCATTGAGGTGTTCTCTGCGAAAACGTTCTTCACCTATTTTACCTTCTTCTTCATCTGCCCAAGGCTGGTCTCTATCAGGGTGTTGCTTCCAATCTGCACTATAACTTTTAAAACCATTTTTGCCAATTTCTTTTTCATTTCCAAACTCATCTGTTGTGTTACATGCTTGTCGCCAAATTTGTGCAAACTGATCATCGTCCTGATTTGGTGTACTTGTAATAATACACTTACCACCTGTACTAAGTGTTGGTGACAAACTAGTCCAAAACTCACGAGCAATACTAGGTCTCACAAATGCAAACTCGTCCAAGTATGCTAGTGAAATACTCAAACCACGTCCTGTATTTTCTGTTGTAGCTTGTGCAATAATACGGCTACCATTATCAAATTCCAGTGATCCTTTATTGTATGCTGTACAACCTGCTCTTACATGGTCAGGCAATAGTTCGTATGCAAATCGTATACGTTGCATAATCTCTTGGGCACCACTGTATTTGTGTGCCGCAATAAGAATAGTTTGATCAGGTACATACATAGCATACCATAACAAATATGCGCCAGCCGCGGTTGACTTTCCCATTTGTCTGCTGATAAGTGCTATACTGTAACGGTGATTGTGATAAGCGTCAAGCAGTCCTTTTTGAAAGTCAAACAAGTTAAACTTCAATCTACCCTTGACAGGATGCTGTATCCATACAAATTTTTCAATAAAATATTTAGGATCTTGTGTACACTGAACGATCTCTTCAATCTGTTGCTGATTAAACTTCTCACGTTTGTACGGGGTTTTAATTAATTTAGTATCTACACTCATTATAGTAGTACTTATGTGTTCTAAAAACTATCGTCTTTTACGTTGAGATTGCATATAAGAACCTACATCTGCTCTTGGACTTGCACCAATATCTACTTCACCTTGATCTTTTACATGTCCTGTGTCTAGTGCATCTTGGGTATTTTGCATCATTCTTCTATACATATCAGAAGTCTGTTTTACTTCAGCTCTATTATTTTTGCTAAGTCTTCCGATAAATTTATCAGTTCTCTTCTCTTGATCTTTGTATCCTTTGACCATGCGTCTATGCAAGTCAAGTGGCACAGTTTTTTGTGTAGTTGTTACTGGACTAGCAGGATCACCTGGATCTTCAAACAATTCAAATATTCTCATTTATATACCTGCGTTTCTTTTAAGTATTGCTAATTCTATATCAGCTTGTGAAGTGTCATCACAACTTGGTCCACAATTACAATTTGATGTACAAGCACCGTCACATGAACAACTAGATCCACAACCACATGCACTCTCAGTTACTGATTCCATATTAGTGCCGCCTTCTAAATGAGCTCTTCCATCTTCTTGCATGCCTTGTTCACTAAAAGTAACTTCCATACCAATCATTTCACTGATATGTTTTTCAAAACCACTATCTGTATATACTGTCCAAGGACCGTCATGTTCAACAACTACTTCGACATAGCCTTCTTTATCTGTGACCATTTCGTAGTCAGTCATTGTAACCATGTCTGGATTTTCACCATCTCTATCCCAGATGCTATCACCAGCTAATTTAATTTCCTGTGGCATTTTACCAAATGCTGGACCGCCACTACTCGCTTTTGCTGGATTGTAATCTGGCGCTCCCATGCTAGGATCTTCGGTCATACCAAGTTTTTGTTTAACTGCTTCTACTTCAACACTACCCATTGCATCATAGTGTGCATCTTCCAATGCACCATACAAGTTGTCAAATGCTTCTTGTATAGCACCAAAGTCTTGACTACCGCCAACATCAACTACTGCTTTGGCAAGACCGCCTTCATCACGGAAAACTTTTTGCAATCGATTAATTTGATCCATTGCACCATTAAACGTTTTGTCTACTCTCATTTCCTGTGACGTTGGCATTGTTTATATCCCTGCGTTCTTTTTAAGAATTGAAAGAGCATCGACGTCTTCAACTTTGTATGTTTTACCGGCTACTGAGAATTCTTTTTTGCCAGCCGCTTTAGCTTTAGCTAATTCTCCAGTAAATTCGTTGCCTTCGTTTGGCTCTTCGTTTAGATCTGCTGATTGGAAAAGAGCACTTGCCGGAGGAGTTAATCCATACTTTTTAAATATAGCATCTTTTTTTGCTAACGCGGCTTTGTCTCTACCAAAGACATCTTTGCCTTGATCTGGTTCATCTGGGCTGTCGCCATCTACATCCTTTGGTTTAATTTTTGTGCTCATTGGTATCTGAGGTATTTTTGTTGTAGGATCATCTGGTATACCTGGCTCATCATCTGGCTCATCTGGAAAGTCTGGATCAGGATCAAATCCTGGCATGCTTGGTGGTTCTTCTGGTCCACCGCCCGGAGTTGGCATTGGAGGTCTTGGCTCTCTTGGCTCTGGGATTGGTTCACCAATTGGATCGCCTGCACCTGGTCCAATAATTGGATCTCTTGGTTCTGGTCTTGGCCCTGGAATTGGTTCACCTATACTTGGCAAAGTCGTATCTGGCTTGCCGATTGCATCCGGTGGTCTTGTACCTCTGCGTGATCTGTCTGATGGTCTTTCCATCATTGTATATGATTCATTAATACCTGCAAGGTATTCTAGTCTTTGTAGGCTTTCACTTTTTATGCCTGCTGCTTTTCTAGCCGCTTCAGCGTCATCTCCGCCGATAACATCACCTGTTTTCGTGTCGATAACTGTACCAAATTTGTCAACTTCCAATGTTGTTGGAATTCCGCCAACTGTACCTGCTACTAGAGAACCTAGCTGATCTAATGGTAAGCCTTCTCTATCGGCATACTCTTCAGCATCTTTTCTCATTTGATCTGTAACTTTAGGTGCTTTAGGCGCTTTTGGTTTTTCCACATCACTTGGTTTTTCTGGCCCACCACCCGGAGTTGGAACTGGTGTTGGAGCTGGTGTTGGTTCTGGAATTGGTTCACCTACTGGCGGAGCTGGGGGTTCTTCTGGTCCGCCACCCGGAGTTGGAATTGGTGTTGGTTCTGGTCTTGGCTCAGGAATTGGTTCACCTACTGGTGGTTTTGGTGGTTCTTCTGGACCGCCGCCTGGAATTGGTGTTGGTTCTGGTCTTGGCTCGGGAATTGGTTCACCTACTGGCGGTTTTGGTGGCTCACTTGGTCCACCGCCTGGAGTTGGAATTGGTTCAGGTGTTGGTCTTGGCTCTGGTATTGGTTCACCGATTGGATCTCCTTCATCGCCTGGCGCACCGCCAAATGGATCAAAAGCTGGTTTATTTGGTTTAGAACTCGGAACACTCGGAGCACCGCCAAATGGATCAAATGCTGGATTCTTTGGTTTTTCTTCTAACTTATATGCTTTCCATGCTTCGTTAATATCTTCTACTTTGTGATCTTCGTAAACTTTTGTTTCGTCTACATTTACTGGCATGCCATTTGCACCCAAGTATCTACGCAAACTTAAATCTGCTGGACTACCTAGTGTGCCTTTATATTCTTCTGGTTCGCCTGCGTACTCGTCACCGCTGTTAGCAAATCCTTCTTCTTCAATTGGAGCATCTCCAACTAATTGATTTAACTGTTCAGGGCTAACTAAAGCAATCATTGCTTTCATATTGTCTCTGCCATCAAATGGCGTTTCAGCTACTTGCTGTTCTACTTCTTGTGGTTCAACCGCAGGTGTATCGTTGTTTTGAATTCCTGCTAGTTTGATTAAGTCTTCTAAATTCATATCGTTACACCTTATATTCTTTATTGTGTTCGCCTTTGGGCTGACTTTTAACAAATTTGTCTACAAACTCGTTACCGTAATGCTCACTGTGATCTACTTTTTCGGAATCGCTATAGTCTGCATCAGCTAATACACTTTTGGGTTCTTCGTCTTTTGTTTCTTCTTCAACGTCCCAAAGCTCTTTAGCTTCTAACATATTATTAACAATCATACTACCTAAACTGCATCCGCAAATTCCTGCAATCTCTTCTTGCAGGCTATTTGGTGTTGCTGGTAACTTTGTTTTAATGTCGTACATGTATACTTCTTGTGCGCCTTTATCTTCAAAGCCCCTAGGTGTGTGCATAATAGTTTTCTTTGGTGAGCTCATGCTCTCCATATTATATTTGGCCATATGTGCTTCGATACGGTCCATGTGTTCATCTGAAATCTCTTTTAAACTACGAAGTCTAAACTCATAGGTTTTTTCAGATTCAGCTAGATATTGTGTCAAACTTTTCATCGCGACTTCCTTCATTGTAATTATTTATCTGATTTATTCATTTTATCTATGACAGCATTTATTAAACTATTGCGATCTTCGAACTCTTCTGCTTCGCCTTGAATAGCATCATCTTTGCCGCTATCTTTAGCTATCTGCTGATCCAACTTAGCTTTTTGAAGCTGTAGTTGTATCATCTTTAATTTTTTATCCATTTTAGCTGTCTTAGCTGTAATAGCATTGGTCATCATTTTACTTGCTGTATCAAACACAGCCGCAGCATGTCTATCTTCAACATTTTGTCCAAGATCCATAAGATCCTGAAAGGCATGCATAGCTTTATCAGCATACTTGTCCATATCACTATCTAATGTTTCCATATTTCTAACCATTGGTAGTGCGGCATCAATTTTATCTGCTTGATCTAATTGTTCTTGTAGTTGTGGTAAATCTAACCCTTGGGTAATAGGTTCTTCTATCGGCTCTTCATTCATAGGAGGCAAATCAAATACATCTTCGATCTTGCTAGTCATCTTCTTTTCCTTCTCTTAGGCTGTTTAGGATTATTAAACAACTCATGTTCTGTTAATACACGAAAACCAACACCTTGATGTTTACAAAATACTTTTGCGGCTTGCCATTTTGCTTCGTTTACTATAGCCGCCGCTTTTTGCATTGGACTTTTTGCATGTGCTAGTGTTTGTCCTGCTGGTTTAATTTCAATCATCTCTGCTTTTCGTTGTTTATTTTTGTCTTCGTACACTATAAAAAAGTCTGGCACATAATGTGTATTTTTACCTGTTGCTGGATTACGATAAGGTATTCTATGACTTTCGCTGGCCCAGGCTAGGATGTTAGGATGATCGTCTAATATACGCATAAACTTTAATTCCCAACCGCTTCTATACTTAGGACGATGTTTACCCACATACTTGCTACGATTTTTTACTTCGTATATACCTTGTTGAAAATTATTTGCCATTCTAGTAGTATTTATTACTAGTTTGATATCACAAATGTTTGACCATCAATATTGCGTAAGACTTCATTTGCTCTTAAAGTCTCACCTTGAAATAATCGTTGTCCTATACTGTTTATAGTCTGTTGTGCTGGTCTATTAGCTACTGTTGAAGCAACTGTTGACAGTATATTCTGTTGTCCTGCTCGTGTTGCATTAATATCAGTTGTTCCTAAACTTCCAATATTTGCGTGTTCGGGTTGAAATGATACATTGTATATTAAAGGAGCACTAGTACTAAAGTCTAATGTGTCAGCTTGAACATTTAACATCATATTGTTATATAAGTTTGTTATTCTTCCGCCTTGTGCAGTATCAGTATTGTATATTCTAATCTCTTCAAACATAAATCTACTATCTGAACTAATACTTTTAGCGCCAAATTGGTGTGCGTCTCCTGCAGCAAACTTTGCGTTTAGTATTTCATAACCACTAAAGTTCTTAGAGTCCATATCATGACCTTGAAAATAGTGTTGGGCATATGCTTTCATAAGTGTTGAAAACTGATTATCTTTAGTATCATAAAAACTAATACTAATAGGAGCAATACTCATTCTAGTAGGAATATGTCTCATACGATTATATTGGTTCAGTGTTTGCATACCATAATCAAAATCTGGCATGCTAGCTGACATTACTCTATCGAAGATAAAAGTTCTGCCAAAGCTATTATCTTCCATAACAACATTTTCGTTAAGAACAATTTCCAGCTTAAACTGGTATTTCATTCGAGGTGCTTTGACCATTACTGGATCATCGGCACCGAAATGCTCTGCGGCTGGGTTATAAAAGCCGGTATTACTTGTTAATCCCATTGGCTACCCCTTAACTATTGGTGCCAGCGCCTGTTGCATTACTCAATGTTTGATCTAATGTTGCACCTGTTAATGTAGCATTACCAGCAGCATCATAAATTTCTGCATTATCGTATCTAATAGATACAGTAACCTGAACTTGATCACTACTTGCATACGCCATGTCACCATATTGAATATTTTGAATGTATGCACCAGCTAATTCAAACTTATCTAATACTCCTGGTGTTGGACTTGCACCATCTAATGTCTCCATCAATAATTGGAACTTATAAGCACTACCTGATCTTGGTGAACTTTGATTTGCATGATCAACTTGTCTATTAAGTTGTCCATTTAATTCTCTTAATACTACACTATCTACGTCATCTCTAAAAGTAACTGTTACTGGTTCCCACATATGTTTACCTGCAAGATAGATTTTTGAATTGTACATATCCAACGGAATTTCATCGTGTGTGAGACTTGGTCTACTTACACTAATTACACTTCTCGTAGGAGTTGCACTAAAGCCCTCTCCAATAAACGTTGCTCTAAAACGATATTGTAGTTTGGGCATAATAGTTGTGGTGTTACCTGTATTGTCTGGTACACCTAATGTTGTTATAACTGCCATGTGAATCTCCTCGTTATACCGGCTGTTAGTATTTATCGAAATGAGCTCAAAAAAATGGACAGCCGGAGCCGTCCATTAAGTATTCTGTTAATTTTTTTAACTTGTAGTAGATAATGTTCCTGTATTCACCAATCTAATCGGAACATAAATGAATTCTGCTGCTTTTGAAGGTTCAATAGCAACATCAACATAAAATTCGTTACGATCAATTCTTGCTGGTGTATTGTTTGTATCATCACATACTACTGCGAAGTCATTGAGACCTCTTCTACTAAGGATATCTGATAGGAATCTTTCAAACACTACTTTGGCCCTAGCTCTTGTTTGTGCATCATTGATTTCAAACAAGAATGGACGAGCAATGTCATCAAATCTTTCACGTAGGTAAGCAACTAGACGTGCAACATTAACTCTATCTAAACTACTAGTAGTAGTATGCAGAGTTTTCTGTCCAAATACTATTGTTCCTTGCCCTGGGAAGGTTGCAATTGGATTCAATTTATCAGTATACATAGCATCACGTTGACCTTGTGTTAAACTGATTGCTTTGAATTCACCTTCTGTTGTGATGTGTCCTACTGCACTTGCATTTTGTACAACACCTCTTGTAGTTCCTGCTGGAGCAAACCATTGGAAACTAATGTTGTCATTGTATGCATATGTGTATAGTGCCATATGACTTGGAGGTACAACTACGGTATTACCGTCTACTGGTTCTGTAGTGTTTGCACTTGGATAGTAAACTGCACTATATGTGTTCTTAGTTACTAGTCCATCTTCTCCATTTTCAGTTGCATTTCCACTGTTTTTAGTCCAGCTAACAACGTCAGTTGGATTTTTACGCATTGGCGAATCAATAATGATAAACGCTGTTTCACCTCTATCACTATTAAGTGTTACCATTTCGTCTACTAGCTCAGGATAATTCGGAGCCGCAATCAAGCTGTACTTGTATTGTGGATCTCTGAGGTCTGCACCTGCTGCCACTGCCTGCATTGCAGTTGCAATAACACCACGTTGAGCATATCTACCAAAACGTCCGCTACCATCTGCATGATTGCTTACGCCATTTCTCCAAGCAGTTCCATTCCATGCTCGAACTGTATTTTTACTCTGCCCCATATTGACAGCAACCATTCCGGTTGGATACACTGCTGGATTTGGTGCTCCTGATATTCTTGTTGCACCATTTAGGTTACTACTATCGTTTGCTGTGTCTGTAATATCTGCAAACAATACACCTGTTGTGGTTGTTTGATCTGAGTTTGTATGTGAAATCCATGCACTACCATTATAAACTTTAATGTGTGGATAAGCACGTTCGTTGGTCTGGTTCTCAGCCGCTAATGACGTGTCAACCCAAATATCACCACTAGCTGGTCCTACAGGAGCAGTTGAGCTATAAGTTGCTGCCTTAGGTAAAAATGTAGGATCACCATTTGAGTCTACTCCTACAACATACAAGTCTAAGCTATTAATTGTATTATCAAACCAATATGTACCTGTAGCTAATGTGCCAGTTGGAGTTGCGGCTTGTGCTAATACTGTAGTTGCTGTTAAATCACCAACTGCACCACCTGTTGTTATTTCTCTAATAACAATAGTAGCTTTAGTATTTGCTTGTTGGTCTAACAAGTATTGACCTACTGTAGCTGTACCTGTAGTTAATGCAGTTGTACTTGAACCATCTTGTGCTACAAAGTCTGTAATTGCGCCAGCTCCA
>VMHT01121927.1_pt1 | contig 10556 bp, 11 predicted proteins | sample 4693611 | NCBI WGS metagenome assembly VMHT01 (sample SAMN12280063, study PRJNA550983) | marine metagenome | isolation source: seawater sampled from same location over 5 years 0.02-0.2 micron viral filtrate | place: USA: collected off the coast of southern California halfway between the port... ...
AATAATACAGATTTACTTTTGTATTTAGCTGCCAGAAGTGAAAATATTGAGTATTTAAAAAGATATTATAAAAAAAAAATAATTTTGATAGATAGATTTATAGACTCAACAATAGCATATCAACATTTTGGAATGGGTGTCGATTTATCAATAATTAAAAAAATAAACAATTATTTAATCAAAAATTTTAATGTAAATTTCACGTTTTTAAATACTGTAAATCAAAAAAACATGAAAATGAGATTAAAAAAAAGAAAAAAACTGAATAGATATGATTTATTTGATTATAATTTTTATAAAAGAGTGCAAAATGGCTTTTTAAAAATAGCAAAAAAAAATAAAAGTAAGTATCAGATAATTGACTCAAATAAAGAAATAAAATTTAATAAAGAAGTTATCATCAATAAGATAAAGAATTTAATTACATGAGTCCAAATCCTTTAAACCAGACTAATCTTTATGGATTAGAAAATAATTTAGTTGAACTAATCAACTTATATAAAAAAAATAAGTTACCTAATAAGATATTATTGTCAGGTCAAAAAGGTATTGGAAAATCAACTTTAGCTTATCATTTGATTAATTTTATATTATCGGAAAATGAAGATTCCTCATATGATTTAGAGAATTTTGTTATTAATGAAAATAATAAATCATTTAAATTAGTTAAAAATTCAACTTCTCCAAACTTTTTTTTAGTTGATATCAATGATGATAAAAAGGTAATTGATATTAATCAAATAAGAGCTTTGATAAATATTTTAAATAAATCTTCATTTAATTCAAAACCAAGGTTTGTTTTAATTGATAATATAGAGTTTTTAAATACAAATTCAATTAATGCTTTATTAAAAATTATTGAAGAACCTAACAATAATATCTTTTTTATTCTAATTAATAATAATAAAAAGATTTTACCAACTTTAACATCTAGGTGTTTAAATTTTAGATTATCTTTATCAAATGATAAAACTTTTAAAATCATAAAAAATATATTTGGTACAGACGTCAATAATTTAATTAATGAAGATCTTTTAAATTATTATTTTACACCAGGAAAAATTTATAATTTAATAAAATTTTCAAATGATTACAATATAAATCTTAAAGATTTAAATTTAAAAAAATTTTTATTTTTATTAATTGATCAATCTCTTTATAAAAAAAATTTATTTATTAAAAATATTTTATATGAATTTATTGAGATTTTTTTAATTAAAAACTTATTAAATTATTCAAATATTTTTGATTATTTTATTAATAAAATTAAACATGTTAAACAATTTAGTCTTGATGATGAGTCTTTATTTATAGAATTTAAATACAAATTACTTAATGGTTAAAAGTTTTTATATTACAACTCCAATATATTATCCATCAGCTAAGCCTCATATGGGGCATGCATACTCAAGTATTGTAGCTGATTTTTTTGCAAGATTTAAAAAAATTGATGGATTTGAAGTTCATTTTTTGACTGGTACAGATGAACATGGACTTAAAATTCAAAGAGCTGCTGAGAAAAAAAAAATGAATACATTAAAATTTTGTGATGAAATAAGTGAAACATTTAAAAATTTATCTAAAACATTAAATTTAACAAACACTGATTTCATTAGAACAACAGAAGATAGACACAAACATTCTGTTCAATATTTATGGTCTCAATTAGAAAAAAATGGAGATATTTACTTATCCAAATATTCTGGATGGTATTCAGTTTCCGATGAAGCATTTTATAATGATGATGAAATTGAAGAAGTTGAAGGAAAAAAAATAGCCTCGTCTTCTAAATCACCTGTTGAATGGTTAGACGAAGAGTCATATTTCTTTAAATTATCTAAATGGGAAAAACCCTTACTAGATTTTTACAAAAAAAATCCAAATTTTATATGTCCTGAATCAAGAAGAAATGAAGTTATCAGTTTTGTAAAAAATGGTTTAAAAGATTTATCCGTTAGTAGAAAAAGTTTTTCTTGGGGCATTAAGGTACCCAATAACAATGATCACGTTATATATGTATGGTTGGATGCCTTAACCAACTATATAAGTGCGCTTAATTACCCAGATAAAAAAAGTGATTTATTTAAAAAATTTTGGCCTGCTTCTGTTCATTTAATTGGAAAAGATATTTTAAGATTCCATGCTATTTATTGGCCTGCTTTTTTACTGGCAGCAAATATTCAACTTCCAATGAAAGTTTACGGTCATGGATGGATCCTTTCGGGAGATGAAAAAATGTCAAAATCTAAGGGCAATATATTAGACCCCTTAGAAATTGTTGAAAAATATGGTTTAGACCCCTTAAGATATTATCTTATTAAAGAAGTTTCTTTTGGAAACGACGGAAACATTTCTCAGGATAGATTAGAAGATTGTATAAATAGTGATTTAGCAAATAATTACGGTAATTTATGTCAACGCGTTACAACATTTGCTATAAATAATTGTGATAGTAAAATACCAAAAGAAATTAAATTTGAAAAAGAAGATCTTAATATCTTAAATAAATTTAAAGATAGTTTAGATAAAATTAGACTTAATATTGATAATCAAAATATAAATTTTTATATTAATTTTATTGTAAATTCATTATTTGAAGCAAATAAATATTTTAATGATCAAGAACCGTGGAAAAAAAAGGATAATGTCGAAAGGTTAAATACTATTGTTTTCACAACTCTAGAGGTCGTAAGAAAAATAAGTTTTTTACTCTACCCAATTATTCCTGAGTCTGCATTAAAGGCATTAAAAATCTTTAATTTAAAGGAAAAAGATATTGATTTTTCTTCAATATCTAATAATGAATTCTTAATTAAAGGAAATGATATTAATAAAATTGATATACTTTTTAAGAAAATAGACAAAAGTAATGATTGATTCCCACTGCCATTTAGACCATGAACCTTTATTTAGCAATTTAACAAATGTTATCAAAAGATCAAAAGATGCTGGTATTCAAAAGTTATTAACAATATCCACATCTCTAAAAAGTTTCAACCGGATTAAAGAAATAGTTGAAATAGATGATATGATTTATGGCACCATTGGTATTCATCCCCACGAAACTAAAAATGATAATATTTCAATAAATAGTATTATTGAACATTTAAAAGAAAATAAAAAGATAATCGGAATAGGTGAAACTGGTCTAGATTTTTATTACAATAACAGTGATAAAGTTTCTCAATTATCAAGCTTTAGAAAACATATAGAGGCCTCAATTAAAACAAATATTCCTTTAATAATTCACTCTAGAAATGCTGAGGATGAAACCTTTGATTTATTAAACGAATATAAAAATAATAATTTAAAAATTTTGATGCATTGTTTTACTGGTTCAAAAAATTTTGCCAAAAGACTTTTAGATTTAGACTCATTTTTTTCTGCAAGTGGTATTATAACTTTTAAAAACTCTTTAGACCTACAAAAAACTTTTGAATTTTTACCTTTAGACAAAATTTTGATTGAAACAGATAGCCCATTTTTAGCACCAGTTCCAAATAGAGGAAAAAAAAATGAGCCGTCGTTTATCGCATTTACAGCAGATAAATTAGCAGAAATTAAAAAAGTATCAAAAAATGAAATTATTAAAGTCACAACTGAAAACTTTAATAAGCTTTTTTTTTAATTGAGATTATGAAATTTATTGTTTTAGGTTGTGGAAGTTCAATGGGAGTTCCTCGGACTGACGGTTTTTTTGGTAATTGTAATCCTAAAAATAAAAAAAATTATAGAACAAGATGTTCTGCCATTTTAAAAAGTAAATTTTCAAATATATTGATTGATAGTTCGCCTGATATTAGAATTCAGCTTTTATCTAACAATATCAAAAATGTAGATAAAGTTCTTTATACACATATGCATGCCGACCAGACTCATGGCATTAATGATTTAAGAGTTTTTTATCTTAAAAACCAAAAAAAAATTGCAATTTATGCCGATTCTAACACTAAACAATTTTTATTAAAATCTTTCTCATACTGTTTTAAAGGAACTAAAAGTTATCCGGCAACACTCAAATTTTTTAAATTAAAAAAAAAATTAAATTTTAAAAATAAGATTAATATACGAACAATCCCAGTTAAACATGGTTTAATTAAAAGTATGTCATATATTATAAATGATAAATTGGCATATCTTCCAGATGTAAATGAAATTTATAAAAAAGATTTTAAATTTTTTATTAATTTAGAATACATGATTATCGATTGCTTAAGGTACAAACACCATCCTTCTCATTTTAACTTAACAGAAGTGTTAAAAATTTATGAAATTTTGAAACCGAAAAAAATGTTTTTGACTAATTTACATTCAGATCTTGATTATAAAGAATTATTGCGTAGATTACCAAAAAAAGTAAAACCTGCTTATGATGGTTTAACATTAAATATTTAGAATGAAAAAAAATATTATTATTATTACTGGTGGTGCAGGATTTGTGGGCTCAAACTTAATTAGCCTATTAATAAAAAAAACAAAATATAAATTAGTTAGTATTGATAATTATTCATCTGGATCAAAAAAAAATCATATTTATAATAAAAGGATTAAATATATAAACGGAAATACAAAAGATATATATTCATTAATAAAGAATCCAAAAAAAATAAACTCTATTTTTCATTTTGGTGAATTTGCAAGAATCTATCAAAGTTTTATGAATATGAATGAGTGTATTAAATCTAATTCTATAGGTACTAATTCTGTTTTTAATTTTTGTTTAGAAAATAAAATCAAACTAATTTATTCAGCTACATCAGCGTCTTTGGGTAATAAAGGTAATGATAGAAATTTATCTCCTTATGCATTTACAAAAGCAAAAAATCTTGAATTACTTGAAAATTTAAAAAAATGGTTTAGTTTTAAATTTGAAGTTATTTATTTTTATAATGTTTATGGGCCTAAACAAATAAGTAAGGGGAAAATGTCTACTGTAATAGGTATTTTTGAAAATGCCTATAAAAATAATAAACCTCTTCCTGTAGTAAGACCCGGTACTCAATCTAGAAGATTTACCCATATAGATGATACAGTTAATATTTGTCTTTTAGCCTGGAAAAAAAATTTATGCAGACATTATAGTATTTCTAATAAAAAAAGTTATTCTATTATTGAAGTCGCTCAGATGTTTAAATCAAAAATTAATTTTTTAAAAAAAAGACCTGGCGAAAGATATGCTTCAGCTTTAACAAATATGAATCTTTCAAACAAAGTATATAAATATTTTGGTAAAATAAATTTAAAGGATTATATAAGAAATTATATTCAAAAATCTAATTAACTATATTTTCAATAGTTTTAACAATTTTCTTAGACATTGGGTTTGTAAAAGGTGCAAAAGTATCAAGAACTTTTCCGTCCTTTCCAATTAAGATTTTATGAAAATTCCATTTAGGAACAGCTGATTTACCATGATTTTCTTTCGCCCATTTATATATCTCATGAGCATTATCTCCTTTAACATCATAAATTGAAGTTAAAGGAAAATTGATGTTAAAATTTACTTCACAAAATTCTTTGACATCTGCATTGTTATTTTTTTCTTGATTAAATGAATTAGATGGAACACCAAGAACAATCAAACCCTTTTCTTTGTATAAATCCCACAACTCCTGCAACTCATCATATTGTTTTGTAAAACCACAATAACTAGCTGTATTAACAACTAAGATAACTTTATTTTTGTAATCTTTAAAATTTATTGTCTCACCTGTTATACTTTCAATATTGAAATCATAAATTTTTTTTTCATAGTTTGCGGTAGCTGAAGTTTTAAAAAAAAACATAATTATAGATAATAAAAATATTACTTTTCTCATTTGTTAGGTTTATTTGGAGTAAGTAATATCAAAAAATAACCAAATAAAGTGGATAATAAGGACCCAGTTAGTACTCCTATTTTTACACCATCCATATATTGTATGTTTTCAGCAAATGCTAAATTTCCAACAAACAAACTCATTGTAAAACCAATCCCTGTAAGAACTCCTACACCATAAAAATTGTACCAACTTGTGTCGTTGGGCATTTGAGTTATTTTTAATTTTATAGATATATAAGAAAATATAAATACACCCAGTTGTTTACCTAGGAATAGACCAAGCACTATACCTAGTGGAACCTTATCCAATAATGAAGCAAAAGATAAACCCTCTAAAGATACACCCGCATTAGCAAAAGCAAACAATGGCATTATTCCAAAAGCAACATATGGACTAATTGCGTGTTCTATTTTTATTAACAAAGAAAAATCTTTTTCTTTATTTCTATGAGGAATTGTCATTGCTAACAAAACTCCAGCAATAGTAGCATGAATACCTGAGTTATGCGTAAAATCCCAAAGGAAAAGTCCAACAACTAAATAAGGTAGGAACTTTTTAATATTAAATTTGTTAATTAATAACAAAACAATAAAAGCTAACAACATTAAAGTTAAATATTTAATGCTCAAATCACCTGAGTAGAATAGGGCAATAATTACTATAGCACCTAAATCATCAATTATAGCTAAAGCAGTTAAAAATACTTTTAATGATAAAGGAACTCTTTTTCCAAGCAAAGATAAAACACCCAAAGAAAAAGCAATATCTGTAGCAGAAGGTATAGCCCAACCATTTAAAGTTTCACTGTCACCTAAATTTATAAAAACATAAAATAAAGCTGGTACAAGCATTCCACCAACCGCAGCTATAATCGGAAGTAAAGCCTGTTTGATATTTGATAATTCGCCTTGAATAAATTCTCTCTTAATTTCTAGAGTAACAAAGAAAAAAAAGATTGCCATTAAAGCATCATTTATCCAGTGAATTACAGAAAGCTTTAATCCAAAATTATTTACACCAATAAAAAGATATTTTTCTAAAGTTGAAAAATATAAGTCTGATAAATTAGAATTACTTACAATAAGAGCAATTACAGCTGCAAATAGAAGAACAAGGCCACTTGCTGCTTCTAATTTAAAGAACCATTTAAATGGTTTTGATATATAATTAATCATATTTATTTACATCAAATCTTTTACAAATAAACTTACATCTTTCAAAGTTTCAAATAGATTAAATAATATAAATTCTAAATTTGGAAAGTAGTTTATTAACGCACCTTTTAATGTATCCAATAAAATAACTAATGCGATAAAACTGATTATAAAAACTAAAAAATATGAAAATAAAATATTCAATATAGATTTTTTAGTTTTTTCATATTTTATTAGAGCTTTTTCTTTTTGAATGGTGATATTTTTTTTGAAAGACTTATTTTCTTTTGTCTTTTTTTCAATTGATTCAGTCTCTAATTCATCGGTTTTTTCATTTTTATCTATTTTAATTTCATTTTTGATATCTAATTCAACTTTATCTTTTTTATCAAAAAACCAAATGTGATTACATGAGCCGCATTGAATATTCCTTCCATTTACAGGAATTAAATCTGAGTTTACTTGAAATTTTTTAAGGCAGTTTGGGCATTCAATAATCATGTTATTTATATATCATATTTTTATAAAATTACCTTTATTTTACTAATCTTTATACTTTGAAATAATTAATAAGTACTGTATTAGTAATTCACTCGGAGTGTAGCGCAGCCTGGTAGCGCATCTGGTTTGGGACCAGAGGGTCGCAGGTTCGAATCCTGCCACTCCGACCATCATAGTTATGAAAAAAGCAAAAATTTACATTCCAAATAAAAGTCCAATGCAATCTGGCTTGGGTAAAACTAACAAGTGGATTCTTGAATTTATTACTAAAGATCCAACCAAAAATCCTTTGATGGGTTGGGAAAGTTCTTCAGATACATTGACAGAAGTAAAGTTAGAATTTTCTTCGAAAGAACTTGCAATAAATTATGCTAAAAAGAAAAAAATTGATTATGAATTAATTGAACCAAAAAAAAGAAAAACTACAAAAAAATCTTATGCAGATAATTTTTTAAGATAAAAATATGTTTAAATTTTTTACACAAAAACAATGGTTTTTATGGAGTATTTTAGGATCAATATTTATACTTGTTTCTACTTGGTATCAAGTTCAACTAGATGTTAAAATTAATGAGTGGTTTGGTGAATTTTATGACACTCTTCAAAAAGCTCTCACAACACCAAATTCAGTTTCTGAAAAAGAATTTATAGGATATCTTTTTACTTTCGCTAGAATTGCTGCTTTATGGATTTTGATAGCAGTATTTACAGGTTTTTTTACAAGTCACTGGGTATTTAGATGGAGAACTTCTATGGCTAATTATTATCATGAACAATGGTTAAAAGCTAGGTTGACAGAAGGAGCATCTCAAAGAGTTCAAGAAGATACTTTAAAGTTTGCAAGAATAATGGAAGGACTAGGTACTGGTTTGTTAGATAGTATTATGACACTAATAGCATTTACACCAATATTATGGGGTCTTTCAAAACAAGTTGATGTCTTACCTTGGATTGGTGAAGTTGACCACGCATTAGTTTGGGTTGCATTAATTTCAGCATTAGGTGGTACATTGGTATTAGCAGCAGTAGGGATAAAATTACCTGGTATAGAATATGATATTCAAAAGGAAGAAGCTGGCTATAGAAAAGAATTGGTACATGGTGAAGATGATCCTATTAGAGCAGCTCCACCAACTATAGGACAATTATATAATCGTGTTAGAGGAATTCATTATAAATCATATTTTCACTATTTATATTTTAATACTGTTAAGTGGAGTTATTTTCAAGGTATGGTAATAGTACCTTATCTAGCACTTGCTCCAACTATAGTAACTGGAGCAATTACTTTAGGTTTTGTTCAACAAATCACTCGAGCTTTTGGCAGAGTGGAGGGTTCACTTCAATATTTAGTTAAAAGTTGGTCTACAATTGTAGAATTAATTTCTGTATGGAAAAGATTAAGAGAATTTGAAGCTAAACTAAATTCAGCAGATGCATTAAATACTGAGGTTTTGTGACAATAGATAAAAAATATGTAGATCAATTTATTAATGTAACATCTAAAGCTGCAATAGCTTCATCTCAGTTAGTTGGAAAAAAAGACAAGATAGCAGCAGATCAAGCTGCAGTTGATGCTATGAGAAGTGAATTAAATAAAATAGATATAACAGGTGAAATTGTTATTGGAGAAGGAAGTTTAGATGAAGCTCCAATGTTATACACAGGTGAAATATTAGGTAAAAAAAAAGGCCCAGAATTTGATATTGCAGTAGATCCTTTGGAGGGAACAAATTTTGCAGCGAATAATTTACCTGGAGCATTATCAGTTATAGCTGTTGCCGAAAAAGGAAATTTATTTAAAGCACCAGAAACTTATATGCATAAAATTGCAACAGCAAAAGTAGAAAGGGGGTTAATTGATCTTGATTATTCTATAAAAAAGAATATTGAAAATTTAGCAGAGTTTAAAAATACTACTCCCTCAAATCTAACAGCATGTGTATTAGATCGTCCTAGACATAAAAAAATTATTGAAGATTTATCAAAATTAAAAGTTAAGATTAAATTAATTACTGATGGTGATGTAGCAGGAGCACTTTTGGTAACAAAACCAATTTATAACGTAGATATTTACCTGGGAATTGGTGGAGGTCCTGAAGGTGTATTAGCTGCAGCAGCTTTAGATGCTTATGAGTGTCATTTCCAAGGTAAATTTATATTTGATAATGAAAAGGATATTAAAGTTGCAAAAGAAATGGGATTTACAGATCTAAACAGAAAATATGAAATAAACGAAATAGTTAAAGGTGATGCAATTTTTTGTGCAACTGCAATAACTGATACAATGGCTATGAAAGGTGTAAAATCTGAAGACGACCATTATTACATGACTGAAACTCTAGTTACTCACAAGCTAGCAAGAGAAAACACTATGAGCATTGTAAAAAGAAGGATAATATTTGATCATCTCAAAAATTAAGCAATGATTTCAGTTTCTGGTAGGAAATGGCAAGAAAGAAAAACAAACACTAAATTAGTCGAAAAAATTCAACAAGATTTTAACTTTTCAAAGATAATATCCAAATTAATTGTAGCAAGGAATTTTGATGAAAATGAGATTTATTTGATAGATAATTTTTTAGAATTATTAAATGTTTTTCATAAGTACAAGGATTTCAATAAATCAGTAGAACTCATAGAAAACGCAATAAACAATAAAGAAAATATTTGTATTTTGGGCGATTATGATGTTGATGGATCAGTTGCCGTATCCTTGTGGATAAAGTTTTTAGAGAATATAAATCATCCTTACTTTTATTATATCCCAGATAGAGAAAAAGATGGTTATGGAGCAAGTAAAAGATTATTCCAAAAATTAATAAAAAAAAAGCCAAAATTAGTAGTTATGGTTGATTGTGGCTCAACTTCTTCCGAGGCTATTGATTATTTAAATGAAAATAACATAAAATCATTAGTCATTGACCATCATGAAATTACAAAACCATTTCCTAAGGCAAACATGATTATTAATCCAAAAAAAAATAATGGTTATATTGAATATGATTATCTTTGTGCAACAGCTTTGACTTATTTTTTTTTAGATATGTTGGCAAAAAAAATTAAAAGTAAAATTAAT